>Ga0247610_10000978_pt1 | contig 37014 bp, 59 predicted proteins | sample 174DNAGHGhighgp2_FD_193483 | JGI IMG/M metagenome (GOLD analysis project Ga0247610, IMG submission 193483) | Sheep rumen microbial communities from Palmerston North, Manawatu-Wanganui, New Zealand - 1742 DNA GHGhigh gp2 | ecosystem: Host-associated > Mammals > Digestive system > Stomach > Rumen...
GGTTTTTCCAACTCTGAGCAGATTTTCGGAAAAGGGGGTAAGGTCAGTGAGAAAGGCGACCTGGAAAAAGAGAATAAAGGACGCCTGCACGGAGGTGGGAACATACCAGAAGAGCTTCGACGCTGTGATCGACACGCTGGCCGGGATCCTGGAGAACAGAGACAAAGCCATGGAAGAATTTGACGGGACAATCATTGTTGAGCATACCAACAAGAACGGGGCAACCAACAAGGAGCAGAACCCGGTGCTCCGGCTGGTCAACGATCTGAACCGGGACGCTCTCGCGTACTGGCGGGACCTGGGTCTTACGCCGGCGGGACTGAAGCGGATCAACGATGCGGCGATCCGGGAGAAGAAAGAGCAGTCACCGCTGGAGAAGGCGCTGCAAAAACTGAGTGGTTAAATACTGGAAGGATGCGCTTGAGTATGCAGAGGGCATCCGGGACGGAAGGATCGTGGCGAACAGGGAGAGGAAACAGGCCGTGGAAAGATTTTTCAACGACCTTGAAAACCCGGATTATGAGATAGACCACAAAGGTCCGGAATTCTGCATCGGCATAATCGAAAGTACGATCTGCCACCAGCAGGGAGAGAAGATTGACGGGACGCCGCTGCGGGGAAAGCCCTTCCTGCTGCTGCCGTTTCACAAGTTCATCATCTACAATCTGCTGGGGTTTGTCCTGAAAGGTACGAATATAGTCAGGTTCCACGAGGCGCTGATCTTCATCCCCCGGAAGAACATCAAGACATCCTTTGCGGCGTCGCTGGCCTGGGCGCTGTCTTTATGGTACAGGAAGTCCGGAGCGAAGACGTACATCACAGCCGCGGCCCTGATGCAGTCGCTGGAGTCCTTCAATTTTCTGGACTACAACGTCAAGCGGATGAAAGAGGATTTGAAAAGCGGCGGACATATTCGGATTATAGATAATAATAACGAGCATTCCATGGAGGCAGCCCTGGGTGACGGCTCTTTTTATATTCGGGCCCTGGCGGCAAACCCGGACGCGCAGGACTCGTTGAACTGCAATATCGCGATCGTGGATGAGATCCACGCCCTGAAGGTCCCGAAACAGTACAACCTGTTCAAGGAGGCCATGAAGGCCTATACGAACAAGCTGCTGATCGGGATATCGACCGCAGGCGACAACGAGCAGGGGTTCCTCGGGCAGCGTCTGGCATACTGCCGGAAGATCCTGGACGGGACGGTGAAGGATGAACAGTATTTTGTCTTTATATGCTGTGCAAACCCGGATGAGAACGGACAGATCGATTACACGAACCCTAAAGTACATGAGATGGCAAATCCGGCTTACGGGGAAAGCATCAGGCCGGAAGAACTGATGAACGATGCGCTGCAGGCCCAGAACGACCCGCAGCAGCGGAAGGATTTTTTCGCGAAGTCGCTGAATGTTTTTACTAATGCCATGAAGGCATGGTTCGACATAGAAGAGTTCAGGGCTTCAGATCGAAAATACAAGTGGACGCTGGAGGAACTGGCAAAGCTTCCGGTCAATTGGTACGGAGGGGCGGACCTGTCGAGAATGTATGATCTGACGGCAGCGGCTCTGTACGGAAAATATAAAGATACGGATATCGTGATCACGCACGCGTTCTTCCCGGTTGTGCAGGCGGCCAGAAAAGCGGACGAAGACAACATACCGCTGTTCGGATGGGCTGATGACGGATGGCTGACGATGTGCAATAGTCCTACGGTGAATATTGCAGATGTTGTGAACTGGTTCAAGTCCATGCGGACCATGGGCTTCAGGATCCGGATGGTCGGGCATGACCGGAAGTTCGCAGGGGAAGAATATTTCCCGGAAATGAAAAAAGCCGGCTTTTTCGTGCGGGATATCCCGCAGTATTTTTATGTGAAGTCGAATGGTTTCCGGCATATCGAGAAAGCGGCAAAGGATGGACGATTGTATTACATGCACTCCGAGGCGTATGAGTATTGCGTCTCAAACGTTCGGGCAGTCGAAAAAACGGACGATGCTGTGCAATATGAGAAGATCCGTCCCACGCAAAGAATAGACCTGTTTGATGCATCTGTATTTGCGTGCGTTGCCATGATGGAAGACGCCGAAAAACAGAAGAAAGCGGCGCAATGGTGGGGAGAATGAGTGTTTTATCAAGAATAAAAAGACTATTTAACAAACGGGACAGCGCCGGTTCTGTAGGCATATGGCTGCAGGACGGAGATATCGAGTGCCCCGGGTATACGTCCCTGGACAAAAACCCGGAAATCATGACAGCCTGCAGGCGGATCGCGTCGCTGATCGGAGCTGTAACCATCTACCTGATGAACAACACGGAAGACGGTGATAAACGGATCGTGAATGAATTGTCCCGGAAGATTGACATAGATCCCATGCCAAACATGACGCGCTCCACTTGGATGGAGGGCATTGTGATGAACATGCTGCTGTACGGCAGGGGGAATGCCATAGTTGTACCGCACACGTGGCAGGGACTGCTGCAGAGCTTGGAGCCGATCAGTGCGAGTCGTGTGGGCTTTGTGCCGATTGGATACAGGGATTACAGCGTCACGATAGACGGCAGAGAACGCAGCTCCGACAGCGTCCTTCATTTCGTTTTCAATCCGGACAAAAACTATCTTTGGAAGGGGCAGGGGGTAACCACTTGCCTGCGGGATCTGGCGGATACTTTGAAGCAGGCATCTGCCACAAGCAAGGCTTTTATGAAGTCGGAATACAAGCCGTCGTTGATCGTCAAGGTTGACGCCATGGTCGATGAATTCTCTTCTCCGGCCGGCAGGCAGAAAATAATTGACGACTATCTCAAGCCCGCACAGAGGGGAGCGCCCTGGATCATCCCGGCGGATCAGCTCTCTGTTGAGCAGGTCAGGCCGCTGTCGCTGGCGGACCTGGCGATCAACGATTCGGTAATGCTTGATAAAAAGATGATAGCCGCAATCCTCGGGGTGCCGCCGTACCTGATCGGGGCAGGTGAGTACAAACGCGAGGAGTGGAATGCATTTATTCAGAGCACTGTCATGACGATCTGCAAGTCCATTGCCAGCGAGATGACAAAGAAGCTGATCATCAAACCGGAATGGTATCTGCAGTTCAATGTCTGGAGCCTGATCGATTATGACCTGAAAACCGTGTCCGATGTCCTGCTTTCCGGCTCTGACCGAGGGTATGTCAACGGCGACGAGTGGCGGGACAGAATGCACATGAGTCCGGCCGGGCTGAAGGAATACAGGATACTGGAAAACTATATTCCGTTCGACATGAGCGGCATGCAAAAGAAGCTGGTGCAAAATGAAGATTAAAATCGGCTGTGACCAGGCAAAGTTCAGAGAAGACATGAGGATCATCTGCAAAAGGGTAAACGATCTGTGTGGCCATCAAAGATATATGCCCTGTAAAGGATGGTGTGTACTGACGGACGGGGCAAAGGATTGCCCGATCAGGAAGGAGCAGAAGGCATGAGAGACATGAGGCAGGTACGAAGCGTACCCACAGAATTTCAAACGAGGGAAGACGGCGAGACCTTATCGATCGAGGGGTACTTTGCTGTTTTTAATAGCAACTATGAGATCGCGCCCGGCATGAGTGAAAGCATTGCACAGGGAGCATTTTCACGGACAATTTCAGGCGATATCCGCGCCCTGATCAACCATGACACCACACTGGTGCTTGGAAGAACGAAGGCCAACACGTTACAGCTGCGCGAGGATGCACACGGTCTGTGGGGACATATCGACATCAATCCGAACGATGGCGATGCAATGAACCTGTATGAGCGTGTGAAACGTGGCGATGTTGACCAGTGTTCTTTCGGGTTTGACATCCGTTCCGAAGATACCGACATCAACGAGGACGGAAGCGTTCACTGGACGATCAAAGATGTGGATCTCTATGAAGTGTCCTGCTGTACTTTCCCGGCATACGAAACAACGAATATTTCCGCCAGAACAGCACAGCGCGATGACATCCGGAAGCGTGAGATGCAGGCGTGGCGGGAGAAAATGAAAGGAGTATTACATGGCACTGAAGGTACTGATGCTTCGTAAAAAGCTGAACGATGCCAGAAAAGCACTGGATGCCCTGAGGGCAAAAGACGCTGAATTCACCACCAGGGAAACAGAGCTGGAGAAGAGCATCGAAGAGGCACAGTCCGATGAGGAGCGGACGGCTGTCGAGGAAGAGATTGAAACCTTCACGACAGAGAAGGCAACCCACGAAACGGAAAAAGGAGACCTGGAGAGGCAGATCGAAGAGCTGGAGAGTGATCTGGCAGCAGAAGAAGCCGCCCAGGCAACAGATCCGGAAAATAAACCGGAAGAAAGAGAGGAAAAAACTGATATGCATACCAGAAGCAGAATTTTCGCCGGAATGACCTCTGAGCAGAGGACGGCAATGTTTACCAGAGATGATGTCAAAGCATGGATCGGAGAGATCCGGGCACACATCAAGGAGAAGAGGGAGCTGACGAATGTCGGCCTGACGATCCCGGAAGTTTTTCTCGGAGTGCTGCGTCAGAATATCGAGAATTATTCAAAGCTGCTGAAGCATGTGACATCAAAACCGATCGCCGGGGATGGCCGTCTGGTGGTACAGGGCAGTGTCCTGGAAGGAATCTGGACGGAGTGCTGCGCGAACCTGAACGAGATGGCGCTGGGCTTCAACGATGTTGAAGTGGACTGCTACAAGGTCGGCGGCTATTTCAAGATCTGCAACGCCACACTGGAAGATTCCGACATTGATCTGGCGGGTGATGTGCTGACAGCAATCGGCCAGGGCATCGGCCTCGCGCTTGACAAAGCGATCCTCTACGGCAAAAACACTGCGGGGCACAGCAAAATGCCGCTCGGCATCGTGTCAAGACTTGCGCAGACTTCCCAGCCGGAAAACTATCCCCCGACTGCAAGACCGTGGGCAGATCTGCACACCACAAACATCCTTACGATCAGCAACAGCGTTACGGGTGTTACCCTGTTCCAGACGATCCTGCTGGATGACGGCGTAGTCTCTGACAAATATGCCACCAAGGAAAGCGTATGGGTCATGAACAAGACCACATACAACTTTATGAAGGCGCAGGGGCTGAGCATCAATGCTGCCGGCGCGATCGTGTCAGGAATGGAAGGCACCATGCCGGTCGTGGGCGGTAAAGTGGAGACGCTGGACTTTGTCCCGAACTATGTGATCATCGGAGGCCATTTCGAGAACTATCTGCTTGCAGAAAGAGCGGGCAGCAAGTTCGCACAGTCCGAGCATGCTTTCTTCCTGCAGGACCAGACGGCATTCAAGGGCACTGCACGCTATGACGGACAGCCGGTGATCCCGGAAGCATTCGTCGTGATCGGTATCAACGGGGTGACGCCGGATGCAGACATGGATTTCGCGGCTGACAACGCCAACACTCCGGATGCTGTGATCCTGAACGCATCTGCAGTATCTGTGCAGGCTACCAAGACCGCAAATCTCAAGGCGACTGTTCTGGCTGCCGGCATTCCGATCGATGCGAATATCACGTGGTCTTCGTCTGACACCACGAAGGCAACGGTTTCCGATGGTAAAGTGACGGGCGTCGCGGCAGGCAGCGCGGTGATCACTGCGACAGCAGGATCCGCTTCTGCGGTCTGCAATGTGACGGTGACTTCATGAGCATAAAGGGGTGATCTTATGACGGACACGATCCTGCTGTCCTTAGTAAAAAGCAATCTGACAATCAGGGGCGGCACATGGGACACATATCTGTTAAACCTGATTGCCGTGTCGAAAAAAGAAATCACACGGGAAGGGATCACCCTCGATGTCGACAGCGTGGATGACTGCAACCTGGTTGTTATGTACACTGCATATTTGTACCGGAAACGTGCAGAAGACGTGGCAGCAATGCCGCGCATGCTCCGGTACGCCTTGAACAACCGGATTTTTTCGGAGAAAGGACAGACATGATCTTTGAAGGATTATTGAGCCTGTACTCTCTCCAGAATACGGCTGAAAAAGGACTGAAGCCAGCATACAAGCTTGTAAAGATCGGCGAGGAATACTACGGCAAGCGTGTAGTCGGATATAACCGACAGTACGCTGCGCTCGGTGCAAATCAGTCGATTGACAAATTGGTGCGGATCTGGCAGAGACCTGTGAGGGCCGGAGATTATGCGATCCTGGAAGACGGTGAGCAGTACCGGATCGATTTTGCACAGGACCTGACCGATGAAGACGGGCTTCCGGTCACGGATCTGACCCTGGCCAGACTGGAGAAATACTATGACGTTGCAGACGAAACTGAGGGCACTGTATGAGCCGTTCCGGGCACTGGACTGCCCGGTCTACCACTATCACCGCGCGGATCCGTCCGAGCGGTATGTAGTGTGGGCGGAAGATGGCGAAAACACATCCTTCCATGCTGACGGATCAAAACAGGAACAGCAGCTGACGGGCGTGGTTGACTTCTACACGAAGACGGAATTTGACACCATTGCGGACGATATCCAGGGCATCCTGGTTTCAGAGCACATTGGATGGCATCTGGACTCCGTCCAGTATGAGGAGGAGACGGGCCTGATCCACTTTCAGTGGAGGTGGTATCTTGGCTAAGCTGAAATTCAAGGGCCTGGAGGAATACGAAGGAAAGCTTTTAAAGCTTGAAAGCATTTCAAAGGAATGCATCGGCAGGGCTATTTATGAAGGTGCAGGAGAGATTGCAAATGCAGTCAAGGCCAACATTGAAACACTGCCAATTGATACCCGGCATGTCAGAAACGGTGAATTGTTAAACGGGATCACTGAGACACAAAAGCAGGGATTGCGTGATGGATTTGGTATTGCACCGATGCAGAACGATAACGGCTATATGCACGTTAAACTTGGTTTTGACGGATACAACGGACAGAAAACAAGAAAATACCCGAATGGTCAGCCCAATGTGGTGATTGCCAGATCGGTCAATTCTGGTTCTTCTTTCCGTCAGCGAATCCCGTTTGTAGACAACGCAGTCAACGCACACAAAGCGGCGGCAGAACAAAAAATGAAAGATGAATTTGATAAAGCGCTGAAAGAGCGTTTTTGAAAGGAGTAAAGAATGGCGGCAGGAAAGGTTAAAACAGGTTATTCCCTTCCGTATGTGGCAAAGTATGCTGCAACTGGTGGGACTGTATCATATTCGGACGGCATGAGACTGGCAAGGGGCGTTGAAGCGTCCTATGATATCGAGTCATCCGATGATAACAATTTTTATGCTGATAATATCGAAGCGGAGAGCGATTCCGGCACGTTCCAGAGCGGCACGCTCAACCTGACCGTTGACGGTCTGCTGATGGAAGCCGAAAGGCTGATCATGGGACTTCCTGCGGCGGTTGATGGCCTTGTTGCTTACGGTGATGATCAGGTTATCCCGGAGTGCGGAGTTGGTTTCATTTACCGTTTCCAGTCTGCCGGTGTTGTGTCATACACTCCGGTAATTTTCCCTCGTGTCCAGTTTGACCAGATCGCAGAGAGCGGCGCAACGCAGGAAGATGCCATTGACTGGCAGACCCAGGAACTGACCGCAACGATCAAGAGGGCAGAGGATGCAAAAAGGAATTGGAAGTATGTCGGCGAGTCTGTCGCAACGGAAGCGGCGGCTGAAGCTGTCATTACTGAATTCCTTGGGATGTAACGAAAGGAACAAACCATGAAGATAAACGGGAAAGAAATCGGATTTGAATATACTATCGGCGCATTCTGTGATTTCTCAGATTACTGCGCTTCAAATCCTGAGGTGTCAATGGCCCGTGCGCAGATGTATAAGGCTCTGTTTATGAACAGGGCCTATACAGAAACGCATGAGGGTGCGGAAGCAATCACGATTGACGAAATCATGCATTTATCGCAGGGCGATTATGCGGCGTTAATGGACGCAATCAAGAAAGCGGAAGAAACCGGGAAAATAAGGACGGTCGAAACCGTTGACACCAAAAAAAACAAAAACAGATCAACATCGATCTAAATAGGTCATGGTTCATATATTACGGTCATTCGATGGGGATGAGCCGCAAAGAAACGTTACAGACAAGATACGGTGAATTCATGGATCAGATGGCGTGTGATGCGATCACGAAAGGCACAGCCAGTTATAAACGCCAACGCAAGCGGATGGGGTTTGATGATCTGTTGAAAGTAAGGTGATTTAATGGCGGTAAACATAGGGCCTCGCATCGGTATTGATGGAGAAAAAGAATACCGGAAACAGATAAATGATCTGATTACTCAGCAGAAAACCTTTTCCGCACAGATGAAGGAACTGGAATCATCTTTTGACGATAACACTTCAGCAATGGAGCGTAACCGGAAAAAAGGTGAACTGCTGGAACAGCAGATTGAAAACCAAGAAAAACAAGTTGAAGAACTTGAAAAGGGACTGAAAGCCGCATCTGAAAAGTACGGTGATAATGCTACGGAAACCAATAAATGGAAACAGGCGGTTTCTAATGCCAAGACCGAACTGAACAAGATGAAAAAGTCCCTTAACGACATCCCCAAGCCGATTCAGCAGATCGGGAAGTCAATGCAGGAAACCGGCAAGAAGATCACTTCTTTCGGTGAGTCGTTCACAAAAAAGGTGAGTGCACCAGTGGCGGCACTGGCAGGGGTATCGATAGCGGCGTTTAACGAAGTTGACGCAGGACTTGATACAGTAACCGTCAAGACCGGCGCAACCGGCAAAGAACTTGAAAGCCTTCAGACATCTGTTAAAAACCTTGCTGGATCAATCCCGACAGATTTCGCAACGGCAGGAGATGCCATTGGCGAGGTCAACACACGTTTTGGACTGACCGGGCAGGAACTTGAAGATTTGTCAGGCAAGTTCGTAAAGTTCGCGGAATTAAACAGAACTGATGTTTCAAGTTCAGTTGACAAAGTTCAAAAGCTGATGTCTGCGTTTGGTGTTGAAACTAAGGACGCAGGAAAGGTTCTTGACGCACTGAATAAGACCGGGCAAAACACCGGCATATCAATGGACACGCTTGAATCGTCCATGATTAAGAATTCAACGGCTTTAAAAAATATGGGTATGGATGCCTATACAGCCGCTGATTTCATCGGACGCGTGGAAACATCAGGTGCAAATGTTGAAGATGTCATGAAGGGTATGTCAACGGCCCTTCAAAACGCATCTGAAGACGGGAAGACGTTGCCTGAAGCACTGGGAGAGTTCCAGACGGTTATGAATTCGACCGCTTCCGATCAGGAAAAGCTGAATGCGGCAATGGAACTGTTCGGGAAAAAAGCTGGCAAAGCAATTTATGATGCCTGCAAAGAAGGCTCCTTGTCGTTTGAGTCTTTGGCTACGGATGCGTCTGATTATCTTGGTTCGGTTGAAACGACCTTTGAAAATACCCTTGATGCGCCTGACAAGATGAAGGTTGCCCTTAACAACTTGAAGATTGCCGGGTCCGATTTGGGCGGCACGCTTCTGGAAATTGCAACCCCAGGCATCGAAAAACTGACAGAAGTTGCAGAAGCGGCACGGAGCGGATTTGAAAGTCTGACAGAAGAACAGCAGAACATGGTCGGATATGTGACGGTTGCGCTTGCGGTTGGTGGGCCTGCCGTCATGGCTGTCGGGAATTTGGTTACGGCAGCCGGGGAGGTCGTTGAGGCGTTCCAGAAAATACCCGGCGCGGCAGGGAAGATTGCAGGGGTGGCGCTTCCGGTCGGTATTGCCATCGGAACATTTGCGCTGTTAAAAGCCGGGATTGATGCGGCGCATCAGGAAGCAATCGACAGTGTTGATGGTCTTTCGCAGATGCTTGCGGACACAGCAGAAGCGACAAGCACGTTAAACAGTGCAACCGGTGATCTTAAAAAGGTCATGTCTGAGACATCGCAGAACATTGATGATATCAACAGCAAAGCGGCTGTTGCCAGTGATCTGGTTGATGAACTGTATGACCTTGATGCTGTTACCAGTAAGACAACCGCACAGCAGAAGCGCATGCGCACGATTGTCGGTGAACTGAACGCCATGTATCCGGGCCTTGCCCTTGCAATCGATGATACAACCGGATCACTGACCAAGGGCAAAAAAGAGGTCAAGAATTACGTCGATGAAGCGAAGAAGGTAGCGCTTCTGGAAGCGTACACGACCGGAGCAAAAACGGCATTCGAAAAACTGGCATCAACGCAAAAAGAATTGCACGATGCCCAAAATCAGCAGAAGGCCGGGCTCGAGACACTAACAACGGCATATCATGCATATTTCGAAGCGTTGGAAGCTGCCCCGGTAGATGCCCAGACGGGACAGAAACTTTATACGGAAGAAGTTCAAAAAGCAGAAACCGCATACCTTGCGGCGAAAGATGCGCAACTTGAACTGAATGGGGCTGTGCACGATGCAGAAGATGCCATTGCAGACGCTGAAGAAGAATGCGCCTACTATACCGAGCAGCAGGAAGAACTGTCGGGCGCAACAGAAGAAAGCACCGGGGCAACGGAAAACCATACCGAAGCCGTGAAAGCCGAAACGGTTGCAGTCAATGAAAGTTCGTCAGCACTTGCAGGACGGGCGGCAGAACTGAGCAAAGATGTTGCAACTGCCGTCAGCAAGATCGGGGAAGAAATAGGCGCATGGGATGACCTTTATCAGTCCACAAGGGAATCGATTGAGGGCCAGATCAAACTTTTCGAAGAATGGGATCAGTCTACAGAATTAACAGCATCAAAGATGCTTGCAAATCTGCAAAGTCAGACGGTCGGGATGACGAACTATGCTAGCAATATGCAAAGGCTTTCAAGCGAAGCAGTAAAGTCATCTGATCCGAATTTCAAGGCACTTGTTAAAGCTATTGCGGACATGGGCGTTGATGGTGCGGCAGAAGCACAGCTTCTTGTTGACGCACTGGATAATGACAAAGAACTGTTTAACAACATCCTGTCAGAATTTGGCGCAAACAATTCGGCGAAAGACAACCTTGCAGAGGTATTAACCTATGTTGAAGGCGATTTTAAGAGCCGGACGGAGGTGGCAATGGCAGGGGTAGCAAATGCTATCAATACGCTCGGTCATACTCAGGGATGGACAAGCCTGACAGCATCCGCAAAAGCGGCTTTCGCAACCGTCAAGAAGGAAATGCAAAACCACCTGACCGTTTCCCAGAGAACAGGCGCACAGACTAAAACATATCTTGAAAGTGGATATGCAACATTGCCATTTACGGCGGCGCAGGCATCGCAACAGGCCAGAACATCAACTGAGACAACGATCAACGGTATGAAACTTGAGCCGAAGGTCAACAAGGTCAATGTTCCGTCAACTGTAACGGCGGAAGCCAAGAGCACGATAACAAGCGGTGTCGACAATATACACGGCCAGATTTCAAAAGTAGATGGCGCAAGAGCGGCGGCGCAGGCGGCGGCAAGTGATGCGTCAAACGGTCTGACGGTCAAGGCGAAAATGGAGATTACAGACGCAAATTCAGCGGCGGCAAATGCGGCGGCAACTATTCGCAACTGGTTTGCAAACAATCCAATCACAACGATTGTCAGGGCGGTTGCAAGCGCAACGAAACACGCTGAAGGTGGCTTTACCAACAAAGAACAGCTTTCATGGCTGTCAGAAGGCGATAAACCAGAGGTTGTAATTCCTTTGTCCGCTTCGCAAAGGTCAAACGCTTTGGAACTGTACGAACAGACCGGGGCGATCCTGGGCGTACAGAAGGCAAGCGCACCGCATGAGTCTGTTTCTGTACCGTCAACAACGCACCAGAACGGCACAAATGGCGGCTCAGTTATTGACATGGGGGAAATGATGGGCATGGTTGCGTCAGCGGCAAAACGGGGCATGGAGAGCGCCGACATCCGCATATACTGGGATAACCGAGAAGCCGGGCGCATCATGAAAAATATGGGGGTTCAGTTCGTATGATCCTATATTATAAATCATCAAACGGGCAGGAATTCAACCTGAAGGTTGGGCATCTACGGATGAGGACGGCAGACTTTCATACATACGGATGGACTCCGCAAGCTGTTTCCCAACAGTTCGGTGAGCGGCCTTACAGGTTTGACAAATCTGCGATAACTTACAGTGCGCAGCTTTCCGTATTCGGAACAATGGATGAGCGGCGGCAGTATCTGAACCTGCTGCACGCCGCTTTTGATCATGATATCTACAGCATGACACCGGGCAAGATCATCCACGGCGAATATGAGATTGACTGTTATATCACCATGTCAAGCACACATTTTGAGAATCCGTTTATTTACAATGATTTAAATATTTACTGTCCATATCCGGCATGGAAACGGGAAAGAAAATATGAATTGAAATACACGGAGAACGAGAAAAACGAATACCCGTATTTAGATTATATGTATGGGTATATGTATGATTACAAGGCCACATTGCCCGGATATGCGCAACTGGTAAACGGCGGCGAAGCACCGGCGAACTATAAGCTTGTGATTTATGGGGCAGCCGCAAATCCGGTGGTTTATATTGACGGCGTGCCGGTCGGGATCACAGGATATTTAACAGAAACGGAACGTGTTGAAATATCATCGATCAATAAAACGGTCATGATATACGGGGCGGTTAACAGAAACGCATTCAATCAACGGATTAAGTCCGACAAATCCATTTTCGACCGCATCCCGGCAGGGGCGCATGAAGTGGCGTGGAATGGTGCTTTTGACGCTGACCTGTATCTGTACGAAGAAAGGAGCGAACCATTATGGATTTAATCCTCACTTCTGCAAACGGCGTTGAAGAATGTGTGCTTGATTATGATTTTGATCTGGATATCGGTGATAGTAACGATTTTCAGATCAGTTTATCATATGGAACTTGGGACGAACGTATACAGATCGGGAAAATGATTTATATACCCGGTACAGAATATGGCGGCATTATCAAAAGGATCGAGAGTGCGACCAACACGGGAAACATTCTGTTGAAGGGGTATACATGGCGTGGATATCTGGCGCACAGAATTATCGTGCCGCCTGCCGGTCAGGATTATATGACTGTTGCCGGTGAACTTAATGATGTGATAACAGGCCTTGTATCAATACCGCTTTTTCGTGTGTCTGATGCTAACACCGGCATGACGGTAAGTTACCGTTTCAAACGTTACGCAGACGCAGCAAGCGGAATTGAAGCGATGCTTGAAAGTGTCGGCTATAGGCTTGATATTAAGTATATACAGACAGAATCGTCAGGATATGTTTTGCTTCAGGCTGTTCCGGTTTCCAACTATGGAGATGTGTTTTCACAGGATTCTATGATTGACTTTTCAAGTGTGGATAATCAGATGGGGGTCAACCACCTGATCTGCTTGGGAAAAGGCGAACTTAAAGACCGCCTTGTTGTGCATCTGTATACAGATGCTGACGGCAATGTATCACAAACCCAGACATTCACCGGAATTGATGAGATTGTTGCAACATTTGAAAACAGCGGTGCGGAAATTGATACGCTGATTGAAACGGGCACGAAGCGATTGAATGAAATCAAATCATCAAAGTCGTTTGCACCTGACCTGAAAGATATAAACAGTGAACTGTATCTGGGGGACATTGTCAGCGGCAGGGATTTCATAACCGGCAACCACGTAACCAAACCAATAGTTAACAAGATTGTAAACCGCACAAGTGGGATCATGTCGTATGCCTACAAAATAGAGGGACAAAAATGAGGATTATAACAGGATACACAGGCAGGGCGCATATAAGATCAAAAGACGATCAAGGGCGCAATCTGGGGACATACGGGGCAGGGAATTATATCCTGGATGCCGGACAGAAATTCAGCGCAATGCTTTCTGATGCGACAACAGTTGAAATCATGGACGGAGAAGGTATGCTTCAGGGCGTACATTTCAGGATTGATCCGTTTACGGCTGACACGGTTAACATTGCCCCGGGAACGCAGGGATTTAACAGAATAGATTTGATCTGCGCCAGATATACGATGGACACGCAAACAGCTGTTGAGAGCGTTGATCTGGTGGTTATTCAGGGCACACCGTCAAGCGGCACACCGGCAGAGCCGCCATATAACAACGGAGACATTAGAAACGGATCATCAACGGCAGACATGCCACTTTATAGAGTCACTCTTTCCGGGGTGTCTCCGACACTGACACGGGTTGCGAAGATCGAAGGCATCCACAGAAGCTCCTTGCTTTGGGAGAGCGTTGCAACTACCGGAAGCACACTAACGGTTGATCTTGATCTGTCGGAATACGACTACATTGATGTTGAATACTGGTACTCATCGGCTTCTGGAACTGCCCCGGCAGTCCAGCGGCATCCTGTCGGTAAAACGACAAAGGCATTTGCGGTCGGCATGGGAACGGCAATCTCCATGTTCACAAGAGATGTTGCTGTGTCACAGAACAATGTGGTGTTTGGGGCAATTACATATGCCAGATATTATGATGGTGCATGGTCGCTTGGAGCGGAAACGATGAATCTGCTCCCGGTCAAGATTTACGGCGTTGCGTATTGAGGTGATTATAAATGATTACAGAAACAGTTAAGATATCCTTTGTGCGGCAGACAGTGCCGCATATCGTCAACGCTGTTCAGGGTGACAGCGGAAGGGTTGTTATCTTTGAACCCGATGATTTCGTCATTCCTGAAGGTGCGACAGCAACGTATTACGTTGAAAAAACGGATGGTGAAGCGGTATATAACACCGCCACTATTGACGGCAATAAGATTACTGTGCCTTTTACGGCGCAGGCCCTTGCGGCATCCGGGGATAACAACGGTCAGGTCAGGATCGAACTGAATGGCGAGTATGTAACATCTTTTGCGTTCCTGCTTCGCGTCCTGCCATTTTACGGGATCGATGCAATCGAGTCAGACACGGAAATAAACATCTTTGATAAAGCTGTTGAAGAAGCGACCGAGCAGATCCGGGACTCTGCAGAAGAAGTAGCCCAGGAAGTTATTGATTCCATCCCGGCAGACTATACCGCTCTAACGACTGAGGTGACTGATTTAAAAGCTGATTTTAATGGTTTGGGGTTGTCTGTTGTAAATGGCGTATTATGCGTCACATATACGGAATAAGGAGGCTGTTATGAGTGAAATTACAAAACCTATAGTGCTTGACGAGACTTTTCAGGCATTAAACCACCTGATTTCTCACCAAAATGCCGCCATTGACCTTCTTGCGTCTGATAAGCGTACTGAACTTGTCACAAACGTAATGGAAGTGGCACTTCTGGCAAAGAATGGCGAATTGCTTGAAGTTATGGACTACGGTGATGAAATTCATCCTGAATGGGTGGACGGCGAAACACACTATAATCCGGCCATGAATCTGTGCCATGAGTCGGATGAATTGCTTGAAGACGGCGAAACAATTCACGGATGCTTTTTTGAATGGGATAAAACGCTTCCGTTTGGAACACAGTTTTCGCACCAGAGAGCAATAACGTCCCCGATGTACAAGGTTACTTCTGCGCTTTCTGCAGGTACATATAACTTTAAAGATGAGACTGCATATTATCTTAACTTCACACTTCCCACAGGTGGCGTACCTGTTGGGTACTGGCTTGGATATACAGGGTCTGAGATTTGCATATATGATACAAACGGAAGATACGTGAGCAAGGTGCCCGCAAACGCTTCTTCTAGTAAACGCGGTATGGCACTTGGAATGATACCGAGTTTTGCACCGGGGACTTATTATTTTACATTCGCTGAATCTTGGAGTGGGAATGTTGTCGCAAATGATATCGTCAGCTTCACCCTGCCTACTACAGTTTTTTTTGGCGACAGGATATGTGGGTGTTATGGCGCACCTGATCAGGAAAAAGCAAACTGGAAGATTTATATCGTAACCAACGGTGGGAAAACCATTGGCGAAGCCATTCCTACTGGTTCAACCGCTTCTGGGACAAATCTTGGTGTAATGCAGGGACAGGCAAGGACAGCATCTGGCAGTTACTTTTTGAACTGCATTCAGGAAGTTGCTTACGGTTACAACCGTTGGATGTTCTCTGCACTCAGACAATACCTGAACAGCGATGCAGGTGTTGGTGCGTGGTGGGAAGCTTCTGATGCTCTCGATGTTCGCCCGGATTACTTGGCTTCAAAACCCGGCTTTCTTGCTGGGTACGCTGAGGATGTTAAGAAGTATTTCAAACCCATCAAGGTTGTTACGGTTACTCAAAATGCGGACGGAAATGCCCTCGACATTACTTATGATCGTGTGTTCCTGTCTTCTCTGGAGCAGATGTACTGTGAACCGGATTTTGCAGGAAAGGAGGGGGAGTACTGGGAGTACTATAAACGCTTGCTTGGAAGGACAACCCCTGCGCCGACATCACAGACATACCCGAGGCTGATCAAATATGCCCTTAATGCGCCAACGAGTGCGCAGCTTTGTTTCCGCCGGTCTATGTACCGCCACAACGCGGCCTACATATGGTATAGCGGAACGAACGGCAGTGTGTATCCGGTGTACGCTAGCTATGTCCATAGGTGCGCTCCGGGCGTGTTTTTATCCGAATAATCGGGGCAAAACATTATATATATCGTTTGAACAGGTGGTACGAAAGCCTGTGGAAAGGTCATGACAATGAAAAAAGATAGCATTATCACAAAACACATAGCCAATATTGGTGAACGCAAAGACATCGAAAATGCGATTGCAGGACAGATAAAACGTGATGCAGTACTTGATTATATTGTTGCTTGCGATTACCCGGAAGTCTTTGAAGATGACGAGGAGGGTTTTGAGTTATGAATAAGATCTATGAAATGGCAAAAAAGAACTATCCTGATTTGTGGAACATTGATATGCTCCGCAACCTTGTGGCGAAAGGCAGGATCACGCAGGAGCAGTTCAAGGAAATCACAGGGGAAGATTATGATGGATAAAGACATTGAAAGCAGAATTTAAAGCAGAACTATAAAATACAGTGGTAATTCGGTGGCGGAATAGGTAGACGCTTATAAGGTAAGCCCCAGTATAATCCGAACCGTCTGGTAGTCCACAGAGGCTATTAGGGCATGCAAGGTGCAAATCCTTGCCCGAATTACTACCTTAAAGATGCGAAAGTTCAAGCGTCGTACAACAAATACATAGCATGAATATAGCATTTGCTATAGCAACCAGGGGTCCTTCGGGACCCTTTTCTAATGTTTCTCATGGGAGGGCATGACATCATGGAGATTCTGAACTACATAGGTGCGCACTGGGTGGAATGGCTTTTTGCGGTCTGTCTCGCTGCGCTGACCCTTGCGTGGCGGACAGTTATGGCAAGGCTAAAGGAAGAACAGAAGAAAAACGAGGCGATCGCGGAGGGGGTACAGAGTCTTCTCCGCGAGTCAATCGTGAGTAACTATAACAGGTATCACGACAAAGGCTTCTGTCCGATCTACGCAAAAGAGTCGATCAAGAAAGTCTATGAGAGCTATCATAATCTGGGAGGAAATGACGTAGCGACCGGACTGTATAAACAGCTCTTGGAGATGCCACCGGAACCGAAGAAGGAGGGAGAGCATGCAACCTGATATCATCGCAACAGTCGCAGCCATCACAGTGATCTGCTATCTGGCAGGAATGGCATGTAAGGCCACAGGCAAGATTGACAAATGGATTCCGGTCATTGTCGGCGTTGTTGGCGGGATCCTCGGCGTGGTGGGGTGGAAGACCATCACCGGCTTTCCGGCAGAGGATATCCTGAACGCCATCGCTGTCGGTATTGCTTCCGGCCTTGCCAGCACCGGGGTCAACCAGATCGTAAAGCAGCTGTCGCAGGAATAATGCTGAATTATGTAGTTACTACATTTACTATAGTGGTTTAAAGGAGGGACAAGCGCGTCTCTCCTTTTTTGATTTGGAGGGATTTTATGATAAAGATACAGGAGTGCCCGACAAACAACAACAGCTATGATACAAATGAGCCGTATGCGATCGTGTTCCATAATACTGATAATTACAACAAGACTGCCGATGCAAAGGCACATGCAGCAGGACTCCGGGATGGATACATGAAGGGGATGTCCTGGCATGTGGTGGTTGATGACAAGGAGGCGTATCACTGTATCCCGTATAAGCGCGGAGCCTGGCATGTTGGCGTGAATTACGGAGGGCAGCTCTTCGGTAAGATCCATAACCGGAATTCCATATGCGTCGAGATGTGTGTCAATGCCGGGTACGATTATGAGAAGGCATTCCTCAACAGTGTTGACGTCGTCAAGCAGCTCATGGCCATGTTTAATATTCCGGCGGAAAGAGTGTACAGCCACTATGATGTCTGCGGGAAGAACTGCCCGTCACAGGTACGTGCCCGCGGCGACTGGGAACGGTTCAAAAGGCTGATCGGATCTAAGGAAACAGATTATGCAGTTTCTGCAGAAGTACAGGTAGAACAGCTGTACCGTGTACGGTTAACGTGGGCCGATGCCGAGAGCCAGACGAATGCATTCAGAAACCTTGATCTGGCCAAGGCAGATGCCGACAGACATCCCGGGTATTCCGTATTCGATCCTGACGGAAAAGTCATATATACTTCCGCAAAACAGGGAGAATCATACACGCCGGCGGAATGGATTGCGATGATCGCCCCGATCGTGCAGGATCTGGCCAGGATTTACAAGATTTTGCCCTCAGTAATTATTGCACAGACTGCATTGGAAACCGGCTGGGGATCCACGGACCTGACACGGCGTTATAACATCGTCGGGATGAAGGCGGATCTGATCAACGGATCATGGAAGCAGTACACCACATGGAGCGGGGAGATTTACCGGAAGCAGACTACAGAGTATGTCAATGGTAAACTGACCAGGCCGGATGATGACTTCCGTGTGTACCATTCATTCCGTGAGTGCCTGGAAGATTATGAGAATTTCCTGCTGCATGTCCAGAATGCTAAGGGATACAAGTACAGGCGCATTCAGGGCTGGACAGATCCGCTGAAAGTGATCAGTGAGATCCGGATCGGAACCGGGACAAACGAAAAGCCGGAGGGTTACTTTACGGATCCGAATTATGTTACCAAGATCATGAACCTGATCAACAGTTATGATCTAACGAAGTACGATGCAGTGATGGGCGAGGACGTCACAGCCCAGCAGCCGGAACCGGACACTACCACAGAACCGACCGGGACGATCTACCGTGTACAGCTCGGGGCGTACAAGACCAATGGCAACGCCAAGGCCTCTGCCTCCGCTACGACCGCCAGAACAGGGCTGTCCTGCTTCTATGAGTATGAGGCAGATAAGTTATACCATGTTTACTGCGGATCCTTTTCCGACCGTGCAAATGCTGATCAGCGGGTGCGCCAGCTCTCCGCGATGGGCGTGTCATGCCTGGTAAAGGAGGTGGGCTGATGGTGACAGCGAAAGACCTGGTTAACTCCATGAAGCATTTAAATACGGTCATGAAGAAGGACAACAAAGCCGGTCACCAATGGAGATACTACAACGGCAAGCGGTCGAAATCTACCTTTGAAGCGACGCGCAAGGCCGGACTGTACATCACCAACTGCATGGGCGGCGTGGCCTTTGCGTGTAAGTACGCAGGGGTACCGGCTTTCGCACTCCAGTGGTATGGCGGCATGGACAAGATCGTTTGGCTCAGTGATCATGCCAAGGAAAACGCACACAAGTATTTCGACGTCTACCGGATAAAGCGCACCGTCCGTGAATGCGTCAAAAAGGGCATCCTGCAGCCGGGCGACCTGGTTACGTATCGGAGCATGTCACATACCAATGCGTACTACGGGAACAACAAGTCTTTTGACGCCGGGCACGCGTTTTGCCACGGATCGGGCGAGGGGGCACCGTACTACAAGTGGATCGGGACGACTCCGTACAAGGGCTATCATATTGCCTACATCTTCCGCCTCAAGGGTGATTATGCTTATCGCGTACAGGTCGGAGCGTATAACAAAAAGGCCAATGCCGACAAGAGAGTGGCGGAGGTCGCCCAGGAGTCTGGGTTCGGGTGCTTTGTCGAGCAGACGGATGGATATAGAGTGTACTGTGGGAGCTTCAAGAACTTCCAGAATGCCATTGACCGGATCGATGATCTGGAGCGGGCAGGAATTAAGGAAGGGTTTATTATATCCATTTAGACACACAAGTCGTGTCATATTTCGTGTCATACTTTCATCAAAAATGCGTGATTTTGTCAAAAATATGTGATTTTATCAAATATACGTGACAGCGAAAAACCGCGTAGCTACAAGGATTTGCGGAAAATCCAGTAGTTATGCGGTTTCTGTAAAAATGCCCTTAACCGGTTCGAATCCGGCATCCGGCTTGGTAAAACCCTCGTACTTACGGGGGTTTTTCTATTTCGTGTCATATTTCGTGTCATATATTTGCGAAAAGTGCTCGTTGGCCTTCTGCCCCATCTCCCTCGCCTTATCCTCAAGGGCATGTCTGTAGACCTGCTTAAGCACTCCGTCCGACGCCCACCCGCCCCTCTGCATGATGTATGCGTCCGGTATTCCCATGGCATGCTGTATGGACGCAGAATAGTGTCTCAGGTCGTGGAAGCGGCAGTTGAGGGATAATCTATGGGTGATGCGCTGAAAACGCCTTGTGAGGGCTGTAGGCGTCATCTCGACGATCCTGCCGGTCTTACCCTTCCATAACTTCGCTACAAAGTCAGGATAATCGATGTACCTGTCTCCGGCGTATGATTTCGGATGCCGGACGATCCAGTTGTCTGGGCCGTCTGCAATCATGTTTTCGCAGACGTGCACGATGTTTCCGGAAATGTTCTCCGCCCTGAGAGCGCAAATCTCGCCCCGGCGCATCGGACCGAAAGCCGCCAGAAGGATCGGAAGCTCCATCTCTTTGCCCCTGACATCCTCGATCAGGCGTTTGACGTCATCATCAACGGGGATATGATACTCGACACGCTGTCTTTGCGGTAGGGAGACAGATGGAGCAAAGCCGGGCCGGTATGCCTTCAACGTCGCCGTGATCAGACCGTTGATGTTGCGGACGGTTTTTGGGGAGTGATCGGCGGCTTCCAGATTGATAGCGCGCTGGATGTCTTCGGACGTGATCCGGTACAGTGGGACGGGCATCAGGCTCTGAACATGATGTGAGCGAGTGCATTTGTAGTCTTTGATTGTGTTTGGAGACAGGACAGACGAGCGGCTTTCAATGTACATGTCTACCGCATCGCCAAAAGTTATGTCCAGACGATCTGTCTTTTCGTTGGCGGCGTACTGGGCCGCGAGCATTTCTGCTTGTTTTTTCGTTGGAGCCGTAAATGATTTGTAGATCTTCTTTCCGGAGCTGTCAGTGTGAGAGAATACCCGCACCCTAAAGCTTCCAGAGGGCAGTTTTCTACCTGTCGCCATTAAAAATACCACCTTTCTTTGTATGGAAAAAGGTGATACAATGAGCATGTCTGATTGGTGCTCATTGCAACACCTCTGGCTGTCCGCTCATCCTGCTGCAACAGGGTGGGCGGAATTTTTTATCTGTGCCGTGCGATATAATCGAGGGCCGCCACGGTGTCGTCTTTGTATTTGACGGCATTGTCGAAGGCCCTGCCCTTCATCGGCTTTTTCATTATGGATATCGTGACCGTCGGCGTGTCCAAGCTGTCGAGCACAACAAGGATGTCCATGGAATGTGTGACGATCTTTGTGGTGCTGCCGCTTGATCTGGTCTTGAACAGGCTGATACTTCCGCTGACCCGGTCGCGCTGATTGTCCATGCGGACCTTGTAAGAGACAAGCTCGTTGAAATCGTGCCACTTGTCGCTCCCCATGAGTCCGCCGCCGCTCTTTTCGATCTGGAACCTGTTTTTCTTCTCATCAATCGTGATTGCTCCCAATTTCTTTGCCATGACTACCTCCATCGTGTGCATAAATCTCGATCAGATCCGCAGGGGTGCGGTTCTGAAAGTCAGCTCGGTTTATGTGCTTCAGTTCATGCCTGTACGCCTCCAACATAGCCTCACGGCTGATCCTGGCATTGATAAAAATGTTGTAGTCTCCGTTATTGTCGCGGACAGTATACCCGCGGATTGTCGTCGGAAGATTGACCATCTTTGTATAAATCTCATCCATCGGACCACCTCCTTCATCGCCTCTTCATTGTATCGAAGGAGGTGGTGAAAAATCACGCCAGCTCAACCGTTGTTCGTCATGCGGTCCATCAGATCTTTGACGAACTGGATGTCTTCTTTTTTAACCTTCCGGGACGCATCAAAAAGGATCTTATACTCTGGGTTGCGGAAAAGAAACTCCGCCAGCTCACGGGCCTCATCGTCGAGGTAGTACGGCGCAGGCTCTGGATCAGCGGTGTGTTCTTCGATCAGATCGGACTTCTCTATCCCTAAATAGTTTGCGATCAGCTCGACCTTGCCCATCCGCGGAAACTTCACCCCGTTTATCCAATTTGACACCGTGGAGAACGGTATGCCCAGATTACGCACGAGATCAGCGGGCTGTTTGTCATGCATCTGCAGTTGCTTTCTCAAATTCTCGCTAAAGACTTGCCTGAGTTTCTCTTCGCTCATCTCGTTTCCTCCATTTCCCCTCACCGCAATAATACAACAAAAGCGAAGTAAAGACAACAAAAAAGAAATTTAATTCACTTTTGGGGTTGACGCTTCGCTTTAAGAGTAGTAATATACAGACATGCGCGAGCGACAGAGGAGGTGATTGAATGAAGGTATCGCTCAAGGCGGCAAGAGTAAATGCTGAGTTAAAGCAGAGCGAAGTCGCTGAAATGCTGGGAACTAACGTGGATAGGGTTAAATATCTGGAGACAAAAGAGGGCAGTGCGCGGATCACATATGAAACGCTGTTGACCTTGTGCTCGATTTATCACTGTACTCCTGATGATATTTTTTTGCCTATCGACTACCCTAAAAGCGAAGTAGAGGAGTAATCCAAATGCCAAAAGTCAAAAGATTAGGCCGCGGGCCCGACCCCAGAGCAACCGCCGTGCTGTCTGAGATCGGCGGCGGAATGACTGCCCTGAAGATCACGCAGGGGGAGCTTGCGAGGCGGGCGGGGATAAACCGGCAGACGATGAGCAACAGGATGAGGGACATCGGAGAAATGAGACTGGCCGAACTATGGGCGATCCAGGATGTGATTGAGAGGGGATTGAGATGACTATAAGGGAGTATGGAGCAATTTGCACGGCTACGCTTGGGGCCATATTCGGCTTTGAGCTGATCTGGTCATTAACGACCATAGATGCCATTGAAGCAGCGTTCCTGGCACTGCTGATCGGAATACTGGCGGCAATTATTTACGCCGTGCTGACGGAGCCGAAGCCGGTAAAGGAGAGCAAGCCGGAGTACGAGTTCGCCACGGATTCGACCGGGCTGAACGTTCTGATCAGGAGGAAGGCGTCATGATGTCATTGTATGTAATTGCCCTCGCAGGCTTATGCATCAGGGCCGAGCCGTCCACAGATGCGCCAGTCGTGGCCGTCCTGCCCTTTGCATCGGAAGTGCAGGGAAATATGCAGGGAGAGTGGTTGGAGACGTCTGAGGGCTTTTTGAGCGCCGAATATCTCTCGAATGAGGATCCCCGCGGGGAATGCCTGGGAGAATGGCGGATCACTGCATATTACGAGACCGGAATGGCCACGGCCTCCGGTGAGTATCCCGAGGAGCATGTCACGGCGGCTCACAACGACCTGCCGTTTGGCACACAGCTCTACATCGAGGGCCTCGGTGTCTGGACAGTCGAGGATCGAGGCCCGGCATCCATGGGAACGCAGTGGTGTGACCTGTATCTGGGGGACTACCAGACATGCGTCGATTTTGGCGAGACAAGGAGGGACGTATGGATTATTCCAGACTGACAGGCCGCCCGCCGATAGCAGAGGAGCGCGAGGCCATGTACCTGCGCGGACTGGATCCGACACAGTGGCTGGTGCTTTGCAGGCTCAATGGGGTCATGGCGATCCGGCACAGGACCAACGTGACGGAGGTCAAGCAACTAAAAATGCCGTGACGCTTGGTGGCTCAAGCAATCACGGCGAAGGGATCGAATATGTGCATTATAGCACGGAAAGGAAGAGATGACAAAGGAGAGATTACTGCAGATTGCGGAATTAGTGTGTGACGCGAACACCCTTTTTGAAGAGCGCGGCATTAAAACATTCATCTCCGTAGAAGTCAGCCAGAGCCCGGAGCTTTGCATTTATGCCAATTGGAACGGGCACGACTACGAAAATCACTATAGATACAGGGCGAGCAGCCCCCTGCTTTCCGACAAGCTCGACCCGAGGTTTGATGCAGCGGAACACAGGATCAGAACATTGATGGAGGAGGCAGGGAGAGGATGAGCAGCGAGGATAAGATCGTAATGCCAGCCAAAAAACTTCGATATCTGCAGCCCGGGCAAACGTCGCTCGTGAAGGTATCACCAAAAGCGTATGACGCCTTAGTTGATTTAGCAAACGAGTCGGGACTCCCTTTAAGTAGGGTTGCAAGCGTGATCATTGAGCAGGCTACCGAAAAGAACCTTATTCAGATGGAAAGGAACGAAACGGATGAGCAAGATTAAAGCCATCATTAAGCGTCCGGATGAAATGTATGTGCCGTTTGACCTGGATTACTGGAAAAAATGGATTGAGATTTGAATTGACTCCCCAGTCATTCACATGGCGGAGCTGCGACCGCCTTAACAAAGGCAATGGGGACATAATCGGCGGCAAGCAGAATACCCCGAACCGCAAGAACACAAATGTTTGACCACGTGAAGGTTGGTGTTCGCTGAAAGCGTGGTCGTTTTAGGAGGTGATAGCACGCTTGATTACAATGTCATAGCCACAGGATCCACAGGGAACGCCGTGCGAATAGAAAGCATCATGATCGACTGCGGGATAGCATTCAACAAAATGAGGGACGACCTATACAAGGTAGACACATTGTTGATCACGCACAGTCATTCGGATCATATAAAACCGAGCACATTGGAGAAGATCCGGAAAGAGTTTCCCGCAATCACCGTATACGCCAACGCCGACGTTGCTTATCAGTTTGATGTGGATGTCGTCCTGGGGAGTACCCCGATAAAGCTCCGGAAAAGAAGAACGGTAATTCCGTTCCCAGGCGTTCACGACGTTCCCGTGACAGGGTACGTCATCCAGATGAAAAAACTGAACATCCTGTACATGACCGACACCGCAAAGGTAAATCCGCCAGAGGGGCTGGTGTTTGATTATTTGTTCCTGGAAAGCAATTTCGATGAACGAAAGTTAAAACAGGAGGCCAAGGCCTACAGACGCGGCGGATACGATCCATATCTGTCAGTCACCAGACATTTAAGCACCCAGAAATGTAAAGAATTCTATTACCTGAACAGACGAAACGAAGAAAGCAAACTAATCGAACTACATCAATCACATAGATTTTACTGAGGATTACACAAATGAACTTTGAAATCATCGAAAAGCGAAACGACATATCATACGAAGTCCCGTCCGTTACTTTTCCCGCATATCAGGAATATCTCGATAAGGCCCGGCAGATCTCCGACTACATTGGCGGCATAGATGTTTCCAACGAGAACATCAAAGAGGCAAAGAAAACCCTCGCGGATGCCCGGAAGCTCACAGACCGGCTCAGCGGGCTGCGGATCGGCATGAAGAAGGAGATCCTGAAGAATTACGCAGTTGTCGAGAGTCAGATAAAAGAAATAGTGGCTGTAGTGGACACGGCGGACAAAGAGCTGCGGGCGAAGGTTCACGAACTGGAGGACCTGGAGCGCGACGAAAAGAAAAAGACGCTGCAGGAGATATGGGATCTCCGCGTCGGGCAGTACGAGAATGTCAAAACCCATTTTCCGGACGGCTTTGATCGTTGGATGAAACCGGAATACCTGAACAAGACGGCTGCGATCTCCGCGACGGAAAAGCGGATGGTCGAATATCTGGAGAATGTTTCGACAGAACTGGATACTGCCGAAAGCATGGGGGATGACTACCTTGTTGAATACGTGCTCCGCGGGGATCTGTCTGCCGCAATTAGGGCGGTAAAGGCGAAAGAGACGATCAAGGAATCAATGAGTAAATATCAGGAACCTGAGGAAGAAACCGCGATTTTTGAAATCAGAGGAACCAAGGACATTAAATTAACCGAAATGCTGCTTACAGAAAACGAAATCGAATACATAAGGAGATAAACATGGAACTGAGAAAAGATCTTGAATTAGTGAACGTTGAGTATGAGAACGACAACAAAAAAGCGGTGCTTACTTTCCTGGACAGGGAGCGTAAGCAGGTGAGACCGGTCAACTTTAACAAGCAGTCCTACAAGGACAATAAATACTGCGACGATCCGGACAAGGCGGCCAAAGTGGACGAATGGTGTGAGGAGTACTTTCAGTGCTCATTCACTGATCTTCTGGAATGCGTCGGTCAGAAGAAGGATGTGTACTGCTACGACCGGTTTAATTCCCTCTGGGAGGTCGAACAGATCGAGAAATTCACGTCCGATATGGTCGGGCAGATTTACCAGACCGAGGTCAAAGAAATCACGGTCGACGATTATTTCATCCGGATCCGGTACGAGATCGAGGGCAAAACCTACGAGAGCAAAATGACGTTCGGCATCTTCATGAAGGGGACCCGAGAATGGTTCCAGGATCCGATCAAGAAGGAACAGCAGTACGCGAAATTCGAGGAGAAGTACCACGTACCTGTTTCCAGAGCCGGGGAGCTGGTCGGTCATCCCCTGATGGTCGAAGTCAAGAGCGCATTCGGATCCAATTACTACGGCGATATCAAAAAATTCCCGAACAAGAAATGATGAATACAGAAAAATTATTATTCTACGATTTGGAAGTGACGGCGTTCGACGATCTGGCGGTATTCATGGACATCGACGGCAACGAGGTTGCGCACTTCTGGAACAACCAGGAGCGCGAGACACAGGAAGACCCATCGGGGTTTGAGGGCATCCCGGATCTGATCCGGGATAAAACCCTCGTTGGATATAACAACTATGGATATGACGATTACATTCTGTCAGCCATGATGAACAACGTTCTTAACCAGGCATATTTGCTGAAGTCATTGAACGATAACATCATAGCCGGTCACAAACCGTCAATAACCAAGAGTAAGTTAATCCGGTCTCTGGATACTATGCAGCAGATCGATGTGTCACATCCTTCCCTGAAGCAGATCGAGGGAAACATGGGACTGTCCATTGTGGAGTCCCCCATTTCCTTCGATATAGGGAGGAAGTTAACACAGGGTGAGCGCGATGAGATGCTGCAGTACTGCCGATATGACGTAAAGGCAACAATCGAGGTATACAAGCTCAGACAGAAATCATACTTCCAGGCAAAAGAAGGATTGCTCAAAATGCTCCCGGCAGACGCCGACAAAAATGCCTATCGATGGAATACCACAACATTGTCTGCAACGGTGCTTCTCGGAAACACATCGCTGCCCACTTGGCCCACCGTCCGAAAATTGGATCACTTATGGAGGAACGTCAGAGGTATCCCGCCTGAAGTGTGGAACATGTGGGACGATTGCACAACGCCGGAGAGCGTAACCGGAAAAGGCAAGAACAAAACCATTAAGGCATGCGACTGCAGCTTTGTCTTCGGAATGGGAGGGCTCCACGGTGCGCCGTCAAAACCGGGGCGGTATTACAAGGTCAAGCACAAGGACGTGGCCAGTATGTATCCGTCTTCAATCGTACACCTGAAGGCCCTGGGACCCGCCACCGAGAAATATGACGAAATGCGAAAGCAAAGGGTTGCCATTAAGCACACCGATCCTGTTATGGCAGGGGCTTTGAAAATAATTCTCAATTCTGTGTACGGAAACTTCAAGAACCGGTATTCGGCTTTAAACAACCCGATGGCATCGGCGACGGTGTGCATCTACGGACAGATCGCACTGTTTTCCCTCTGCCGGGATCTGTATGAGGCCGGTTATAAAATCATCAACGCGAACACCGATGGCGTTGTGTATGACAATAACCCCGAGCTGAACGACGCCGACGAGCGGATCTGTGCTGAATGGGAGAAGGAATTCGAAGGATATACTCTGGAAACCGACTACTTTGATACATGGATTCAGCGCGACGTTAACAACTATATAGCAGTAGAGGAAAACGGAGAACTCACCGTCAAAGGGGGAGACGTAAACAAATACCAGACTAATAAATTTTTCTCCAACAACTCCAACCGGATCACGCAGATCGCAATGGTTGACAAGCTCGTTTATGGGAAAGACCCGTTCGATACATTTGCGGATCACATGGAGAACCCCATGCTTTGGCAGTACATCCTGAAGGCCGGGAGCACGTACAAAGGCGTTCAGAACAAAGAAGGAGAATGGCAAAACAAAGTAAACCGGATATTTGCCTGCGTCGACAGCCCGAAGTTTCCACACACCAAACTGTATAAAATTCGGTGGGACGACGGACAAGTGAATTTCCCGGATGTGCCGGAGCTCATGTATCTCTGGAATGAGGACGTGCGAGATATCCCCAACTTCCGCGAAATGATAGACCAGGAATACTATTACCACCTTGTAACAGACAAACTGAAGGGATGGCCATGATGTTCATTGAATACAAAGAAGGAGAAAAGCACGCCAGCAGCCATGCCGAAAAATCCGAGATCATGGACACATTCAGAGACTGCGGCCTGCTTTTATCCAACGACGACGTTGTGATTGACATCGATCACATACCGAAAAAATCCATCCGCGCACTGATTGACGAATTCGGACTGCAAACGAGGACCGTATGGACGGACAGAGGTGCTCATCTGTGGTTTAAGAAACCCTCATGGTTCGCCAGAAGGAAAGACGGGATATGTCGCCTTGGCTTTGAGATCGAGATGCACACCCAGGCATCCAGGCCGAACGGGATGACCGTCAAGCGCAACGGGATCCCGCGGCAGATCGACAACATGGACAAGCAGATGTTTCTTCCGGTCGTGTTCAAAGTGGATCCGAAAGTCAAGTACACAAATCTGTCGTCACTGGAAGAAGGTGAAGGACGAAACAAGCTGCTGTTTTCTCATCGGCTGGCTCTGCAAAAGGTCGGGGCCCCGAATGTTGACAAAATCATAGGTTTCATAAACCGGCATATCTTTGCGGAGCCCCTGCCGGACACAGAACTGGAAACCATCATGAGGGACATGGATGTTTCTGATGAAAAGCAGAACCAGGAGTCTATCATAGCATCCCAGATCATAGCCGACTGCAGAACAGTGATGTATTCAGGACGAATATGGTGGTATCAGAATGGTGAATACAAGACCGATGAGAAAAATACCCACCTGATCCGCCGGGTGTATGCGATCTGCGACGGAGAGAACAGCAGATTTGTTGACGAAGTCATGAAACAGATACAGTACCGCTCCCCGCTGGTGGAAGACGGCGAAGTGTTCCCGATCCGACTCCGGAACGGAATACTTAGAAAAGGTACTTTTATACCGATGAAGGAATACACGGAATTCACCCCGTATTTTATCGATATCAAGTACAACCCGGATGCTGAACCGGTTCAGGACGTCGACGACTACATCGACAACCTGACCGGCAAGGACCCGGACTACCGCAAGCTGTTGATGGAGATCATCGGATACGTCATGATCACAGATCCGGAAAGGATCCGCGCCCTGGGAAAGTTCTTCATGTTCCGCGGGGATGGCGCGAACGGCAAGGGGACACTGCTCCAGATCATGAAAAGGATATACAACGAACGGAACTGTACAAACCTCAGCATCAAACAGCTGACCGACGATCGCTTCAAGGTGACGATGATCGGAAAGCTGGCAAACCTGGGCGATGATATCGAGCCCGAAGCTATCAACAATGCAGAGTTAAAAGTGTTGAAAAACATAAGCACCGCGGACACCGTAACGACCAGACACATGTACATGGAGTCGATCTCCACGACGTTCACCGTGAAACTGTATTTCACGACCAATTCGGATATTAAATCATTCGAAAAGGGATATGCATATAAACGGCGAATAGTATGGCTGCCGATGTTCAACAAGGTCGAGAAACCGGACCCCGAATTTATAACCAAAGTCACATCAAACAATGCCCTTGAATACTGGATCCGGCTGATCGTGGAAGGATACAAAAGACTTTACAGCGCAGGGAAGTGGACGGAATGCAAAGTCGTGACCGAATACAACGACCAGTACCACGAAAATAATAACCAGTCCCTCCAGTTCGCAAAGGATCTCGACCCTGACACTGAAATAATCGGGCGAACCATCTCAGAGATCCGCCAGGACTTTTCCGAATGGGACTCAGAGGGGGCAAAATTCTCGAACAAGAATTTCATTGCTGCAGTATGGGATCTGTACGAGATCGGAATTGGTGTTTCAAAAATTGCCGGTAAATCCAGGAAGGTTTTTATGAGACAGAAGGACACGAAACAGACTCTCAGACATTGATCGGTTACCAAAAGTTACCTAATAGTTACCTTTTCTATTTTTAAAAAATCCTTTATTTATCTACCTTTTTAAAGAAAAGTTACCAGTTACCAAAGTTACCATAAAAAAATAATTTCCCGGGAATGTAAGAAGTTGTTACTTACAGAAAAAAAAACATATAAAAGATTTTGAAATTTTGGTAACCGTAACCAAACCCGGAAAGCCTTTAAAATCAAGGTTTCTGGTTACCACGGTTACCTGATCAGGAGAAAAATGGGCATGGAAAGCAAAGATATATTCAGCATGATGAAAAAATTCGGGAAGGTGAGGAAGTCGGAAGGGAAAATCGTCGAGGTCTCCGTGATCTGTACGGTCTGCGGGAAGAAAATCACGTGCGGGAACGCCAATGATGTTCATGACGTTGAGTTTTCCATGACAAAGAGGAAGACGCCGGTCTTTACTCACAGCAAGTGCGCACCTGACATCTGGAACAGTAAGATCCACTGGGAGGCGCCGAAATGAACCGACAACAACGCCGGGCAATGGCGAAGTGAAAAGAGACCGAAGCTAAATACTACAAAGATCTTGAATCCGCACTGCTGCAGAAGAATGACGCACAGCTTAACTTTTTCACTGCCGCAATCATCATGGCACATCATAAGTATTATGGTCCAAACAGGGACGGCGACATCGAGGGCTTTATGCGGGAATGGAACGATGAGGTTATACGAGTTAGCGGCTGCACGCCGGACGACTATCTCCGGTATCTGCGAGAGATTAAGAAAAAGACAGGATACGCATTCGAAATAACAGACCGAGGTGATACATGAAGAACAAAATCGAAGACCTTAACAATTACTTGTTTGAACAGCTTGAACGCCTGCAGGACGACAGCCTGAACGACGACCAGATGCAGCAGGAGATCAACCGGAGCCGGGCGGTGACTTCCGTGGCGTCCCAGATCATCCAGCTCGGCGACTTGTCATTGAGAGCCACAAAGCTGAGGGCGGAGTACAACAACGGCATTGCCCTGCCGGAGCTTCTGGAGGTGAAAGCGTGATCAGATACACACCGGAGGAAAAGCAGTTCCTGAAGGAGTTCATCCCGGGCCACCATCATGACGAAATTCGGGCGGAGTTTGAGAAACGCTTTCGAGAGCTGACGGAATTACAGCTAAAGTCTTTTATTAGCAACAACGGCGTGAATACCGGACTCAAAACAACGTTTCGGCGGGGGCGCACACCGTGGAACAAGGGCAAGCACACAGCGCAGGAATCGTTTTTGAAGATGAGTTTCAAGCCGGGGAACGTTCCGCCCAATTACATGCCGGTCGGAACCGAAAAGCTCACAAAAGACGGATATATACAAGTCAAGGTTGCAGATCCGGCAAAGTGGGAGCTGAAACACCGGCTTGTCTGGATGCAACACTACGGAGAAATCCCGCCCGGATACATCGTTGTTTTCCGGGACGGGAACCGGCAAAACCTAACAATCGATAATCTCGCAATGGTCAGGCGGACGGTACACTGCCGGGTAAACCGGATGAGCCTCGGGCCGATCCCGAAGGAGTATTTTGACACCGCCATGCTGATCGGTGAGATTGCGGAGCAGAGAGGGAAACGAAGACATGAAAATGACAGACGCAGAGATCATTGCGGATTACCGGGAGGCGAAAAATCCGAAAGCACAGGTTGAAATCCTGGCCGACCGGAACCTGGTCAGCAAAAAAGAGATGGCCCAGTGGTTGCTTGACCACGGCCAGAAGGTTGACCGGCGGATCCTTTTGGGACGGAGAGCAGGCCCGGGCACGATGAAGAGGCAGGAAGAACCTGGGAGCAAGGTGACGATCCCCGAGCCGGAGGAAGTGATGGAGGCCTTTACTATCGTGGACCCGACGGATCCGCCAGCGGTTGCAGAAAAACTGACCGAGATCGACCGCCTCTGCGCAGAAAATGAGAAGCTGCGGAGCGATCTGGGCGATCTGGCAAAGAGGGATGCAAAAGCAATCAATCAGCTCCGCGCGGAAAACGAGCAGCTGAGGAAGGATATGCAGGAGATGGCCATGGAGGACACCAACAGGATCGAGGAGCTTGAAGAACAGCTTGAAAAGCTGACAGCAAAGCCTGATCCCGATCAGGCAGTGAAGGCGGATGCGGGGAAACCGAGGCTGAGCCTTGTACCGATGCAGATTATGTTTGACATCGCAGAGGTGAGAGAATTTGGAAACCGTAAGTACCCGGACGGAGGGCCGGACAACTGGAAGCAGGTCGATCCCGACAGATATGTCGATGCACTCTTGAGACATGCACTGAAATTTGTGCAGGACCGGAGAGCCGTGGACAAGGAAAGCGGACTGGCCCACCTGAAGCATATGGCTTGTAACGTGGCTTTTTTGTGCGAGTTGTTGAAGGATGAGAAGTGATGGCAAGTAACTACACCATCCCCTGCAACACCGCCGACGCCGTCGACCACGGAAACGGACGCCTTGAGGACTGTCTGGAAGCTGTGATCGAGCGATATGAGGACGGGTACGTACTGTGTCCGATCCTCTGGTCCGGCGGGAGCTGTGAGGAGTGTATGGAAGTGTTTGAGAGGAGGTTGGGGGATGAACTACATACAGAAGGCGAAGCAGAAGACCTTTGAATGGCGGCTGAAAACCAACAACCTGGGCGAGGCATATTATGAGCGGAATGCCACGAGCCACGCACAGGCACACATGGCCCACAAGCCTTACGGACACTATGACGAGATGGTGGATAAGACGGAGCCAGAAAGGGATACGGGATGGGAGTAATAGAGAGAAAGGTTATCGTTACGTGGTATACACCGGAGGAGAAGCTGCCAGAACCGGACAATCTGTGCGTGCTGTCCGTTTCGGGAAAGTAAATGGGATGGAATGGGATCATACTTATGCGATCGGATCATACTGCCCGGGCGAAGGGTGGTTTTTCTCCGACCCCTGCATTGATACTGAGGACGGAATGGACATGCTGACCGTGCATGCGTGGTGCGATCTGGAGCCGTACAAGGGAGGCGAGCAATGAAGATTGATGAAGCAAGCATCAACGACAATGCCATAAAGCTGATCAAGGATTTGGTCGGAACGTCATACGATATGATCATGGCTAACGGCGAGGCGGATTATCAGTTTGCCGAAGAGAGAGCCTACATGCTGATGACCTTGGGAGAGATACAAGGAGTCCTCAACATGGCGCAGGCGATGAAGGAGGTGTTGAAGGCATGACGAGAGAAGAGGCGGTCAAAGAACTGTACGAGTGGCTTGACGGATGCTGTGGCGGCGAAGAGATCGAGCAGACCAGAGAAGCATTAAGCATGGCAATCGAAGCACTCAGGGCGCAGGAAGTGAAGAACTCAAATCAGGAACTGAAGAACTCAAATCAGGAACTGAAGAACCAAAGTGCTCTGATTACGATTGATAAACAGGCGGCGATTGATGCGCTTCGAGATGAGTTCAAGAGGACACCGACAACCGCAATCAGGGCGATGGATGTGATCGGGAGGTTGCCATCCGCACAGCCAGACGAACGATGGAATCGTCTGATGATGTATTTTGCAGACCTGCAACTGACATACTCGCCGGGATGGGGCGCAAACGGATGTGGAGACCAGAAACTGTATGATTTTGTGACGGAGTTGATTGAAAGGTTGGAAGGGTGGGAGAACGATGAGTGACCTTAAAGTTTGCCCGTTTTGTGGACGGATACCTGACATAGAGGATTGCGGAGAGCATCGATGGTTCATCCGATGCAAGTGTGGAATCGCACAGGATAAGTTGTTCTTTCAAAAATGCGATGCGGTAAGGGCATGGAATAAGCGGAAGGAACTGCGTGCTAAGGACATAGATGTCCCTAGCACAGATACAATCAGCAGACAGGCGGCGATAGATGAACTTTGTGATAATTGCGATAATGTCAAAGCGGTATGCGCTCATTATCCTTGCAAACAATATATAGCTATCGAGCAGTTGCCATCCGCACAGCCAGACCTGTCAGAGTATTCGGACAAACTGTGGAGAACGGCTTTTGAGAGGGGCAAAGCAGAGGGGAAGGAAGAACGCAAGACAGGGCGGTGGATATTCTGGAGCGATGACCCGGACGCAAACACATACGAGTGCTCTGAGTGCCATGAGCCGTATATGTTGATTGAGGGGACTCCGCAGGACAACAAATATCACTTTTGTCCAAATTGCGGAGCGGCTATGATCGAGGAAGGAGCGCAGGATGGCTAACTTTTTATTATTCATGTTTGGGTACTTCATTGGCGTAGGGCTTTCAGCAATCATTTTTCATCCGATGCGGAACTGGCAGGAAGGATACAACACAGCGAAAGAATATTATGGAGATTGGCACAGAGGGTTTGATGAAGGGTATACTGCTGCATCAAAGACGTTTAAAGATTATGATCAAGGTTTTGGTGATGGTTTTGAAGCAGGATGGGATAGTGCATTGACGCAGGAAGGAGCGCAGAAATGAAATTGGAAAATGAAATCAACCAGATGGAGGAACTCAATATTGAAACGCTAGTACGGTTGGCGCATCAGGAAAATGTCGAAATCACTCTCACAATCGACCGTGGAGGTGCGGAACTCAGAATTGAACCATGGAAACCGATATCTTATAATTGCCCGTTCAATGTGAGGGAAGGAGCGCAGGAGTGAAGGAACACCGTGATTTTAGCTTAAGACGCAAATCCAGACCGCTTACGCCTGAGAAGCTAATGGGCATTCTTGACAAGACTGAGGGCGGAAAAAGAGCGAGAGAGACGTACAAGAAGCTGACAGGACTTAATCCACCGCCTGAAAAGGATGAGGTTGTAATTGAGGAAGGAGCGCAGGAATGAAATTGAATGATGTTGAAAAACAGATAGGTGAGATCGACATTGAAACGTTGGCGCGGGTGGCACATCAAGAAGGTGTTGAGATAGTTCTCACCATAGAGTCCGGGAATGTAGAGGTAAGGATCGAGCCTTGGAAGCCGATTGCTTATAATTGCCCGTTTAATACAAGTGGAGGGACAAGTGATGCAGTATTTATGTACAAAATGTAAATCATTAATGCAGTGTCTTTCAACAGCCAGTATACCACCAATTGTTAGATACGAGTGTTTTAACTGCGGATATGCATCAAAACCAATTAAAGAAACCGAATATGCCATGGAACTGCCTATGGAGTGGCAGTGTGAGGAGGAAGGTGAGAAGGAATGACGATAAAAAAACCAGTGCCAAAGGGCATGATAGAAAAGTTAAACGATGCTTGCGTGAAGATTGAGAGTGTTATTGCTCAGTACGAAAATGAACTCGCTGATTGCGGATGGGATAGTTTCACAGATACGCTTGCAAATGTTTCTGCACAGGTTTATATGATGCAGATTATGTTGAGGAACGCACAGGTAAATGAGTCATATTACAGATGATAAAAAACATCACACCAACTGATTTCGGTACACTGGCCATCTGCGCAATCCGCTACTGTCAAGGCCGACAGACCTATATGCCTGACCTTGTGCGAGAGATCGTAGCACCGCACTTGCCCGATATATCCGACAAGGATTTAGGTGTACTGATTGATGATTGCGCCTATCAGGAACGGTTGAACCTGTACGGCGATAGGAATATTGACAAGCCGGGATGGATAAGGTGGAAGGAGTTGTTGCTTACGGAAAAGAGGAGAAGGGAAGGAGAGCCGGAATGATCCTGGAATACATCACCCTCGGCCTGATCGGCGCACTTTGCGGCATCATCGCGGTCGAGATGATAGCGGTACTGATACATGACTGGAGACGAAAGAAATGACAACAAAGCAATATCTACAGCAAATCTATCAAATCCACCGCAAGGTCAAACGCCTGCAGGCACAGCGTGAGCAGATACGTGCGGAACTGTACAGCATCGGCTCACCGTCCGGCAAGATGGACGCCGACAAAGTCCAGACATCTACATCAGGTGACTCCATGCTTCGGCTGATCGCAAAGGTGGATGAACTGGAACGGGAGATCGTTGAGGAGGTGGATGGCCTTCTGGAAAAGCAACACCGGATCACCAGGGAGATCGAAAGGCTTCCCAACGACCGGCAACGTGATGTACTGTTTCAAAGGTACGTTCTGTTCCGTAGATGGGAAGAGATAGCAGTCAAGATGGATGTGTCAGTTAGATATGTATATCATGTGCACGGTGATGCACTTAAATCTTTTGCAAAAATAATGAGGTAGTTCATTTTATTTCAGGGTAGGGATGTGGTAATGTGGTAGTGGTGCAGTACTGACATCAAATACTTTCCCGGTTCGGGGGCAGTCTTAACGGCTGTCCCTTTGTTATGTTATGGATTACAAGAGCAAGCGATGGATTAACAAACGCAGTCAGATACTCAGGCGTGACGGCTATCAATGCCAGCTGTCCAAGAGGTACGGCAAGATCAGACAAGCCGAAGTTGTTCACCATATATTCCCGGCATCAGACTACCCAGAATATGCGTGGTGCGACTGGAACCTGATAAGCATAACGAATGAGATGCATAACAAGTTACATGATCGGGACAACGACAGCTTGACTGAGATGGGGAAAAATCTGATGTACCGTACAGCAAGACGGCAGGGGATTAGGGTATCCCCCCCGGGGGTAGCCCCCTGAAATGGCGTCAAGCGCAC
>Ga0247610_10000980_pt1 | contig 37000 bp, 34 predicted proteins | sample 174DNAGHGhighgp2_FD_193483 | JGI IMG/M metagenome (GOLD analysis project Ga0247610, IMG submission 193483) | Sheep rumen microbial communities from Palmerston North, Manawatu-Wanganui, New Zealand - 1742 DNA GHGhigh gp2 | ecosystem: Host-associated > Mammals > Digestive system > Stomach > Rumen...
TATAAACGCGTTCCTGATAGATACTCCCCGACCTGGGCACAGCGATATGTGGCCCCATAAATACCTCCAGGTCCAAATCGCTGTCAAACATACTGTCATGAATCATCATTGGTTTCCCATCCATTTCCACACGGCCATCTTTGTACACGGTAATTCTGTTCCCATAGCAGTTGAGTTCGATTGAAGACTCCAAGGTATGCTCGTAATGATGGATTACCCACTCAAGATTATCAGCGCTGCAATTCATGATATCTCCATCTTTATGGTTGATGATATACCTCTTTCCATCTCTTGGCTTAGGAGGACAATAGCATGTCATCACAGCTAAATCGACAGGTATCCTGGGACCATTCGGCTTCTTGATATATTTGCCGGCATCATCTGTTTTGATCTTAATCTGTTTTATAACAGGTTTACTATACCTGACTCCATATTGCATGCCAGCCACTTTGCCGTCTCTTGAAATATAGATTTTGCCCTTAATGTAATACCGGCACTCTTCACCATTAATTAATTCTGTTTTAGGCATAATTCAATTTGTTTATAGTTACACTCCATATATATCATATGGCAGGTTTGTAGTAAACTGGATATCATATACTTCTTCACCGTCATTGTCTTGCCATATGTAGTCATCTGAGCTGACTATATGATACTCCTCACCAAAACACTTTAATATGGATCTCAACAGGATTTCTTCAATATTTGCAGTCTCACCGTTGCAGATGATTGCAAGGAATCCATTTTCTTTATACCCTGTATAACCTATTTTACTAATGTCTTTTTTCTCTACCTCAATTGTCATAAATCGTTATTGTTTTTATCATGTTTCCTACTGATGATGCTCAACGTGATGCCCCTCGTTGCCAGATATTTCACAAAGCGCTTATATTGCTGCTTACGCTGGCGTTTCCTTGGACATATCACAAAGAGATCCATCAGCTTTATTGTCAGCTCATAACCGCTGCCGCCGTCATAAGCCGTCTTGAATCCCTCATCATGTTGCTTGAGGGATTCTATGTCGAGGGCGAAATACCGCTCCTCTATTTCATTTGCGTGTTGATATGTGTTGTTCATTGTACTAGAATTTTATTGTCATCTTGAGTCCAATATCTGGTTTGAATTGAATTGTGACTTTTTTGAATTTGTCGGCCCCATAGTATTTCGAATTGTCCTTATAAAGATCACATAGGTCTTCAGCTATATATGTAATTATAGCGTCAGGGCATGCCTTTAAAATACTATAGACTTCAAGGTCATATGCCGGCTGGAAGCTTGTAGACTCGCCGGTAATCAACATCCACAACTCCATAGGGATGCCATCTGGATTGTCAGATAGATTTTCCTTTGGAAGAGATAGTTTCCAGTGAAATATAGCCTCTTTGGGGGATGTTAAAGTGGTTTCAAATCCTCCTTTAAAGTTATTGCCGTTATAGTCGGCAAGATCATCATTCACACCATCTTCAAACGGCTTCGGGTTTTTCATATCCAACTCACGGACCTTACCCATTAACCAAACTTTTTTCATTTCTTTCTTGATTTTATGTTTAACGTTACGCCCATGTTACTAAGTTCTTTTTGGAGGCCACGATACGCATCCTTTCTGCGTCGTTTTCTTACACAAATCTCCAGTAGTTTTTGCAATTCTACTGTGATGCTCATTCCATTGGCAAAAGGCCCATACTCAGCCTCCAGTCTCTTGATTTCATCGGCATATGGATTACCCGGATCTTGCCCGTTGTCCATATTAGCCGGTTCCGCATCTAACTCTTTATTCTCCTCAGCCTCAAGACACACTCTGCGGAAATCGGCCTCCGGCTGTTGCGCTGTCTCTGGCATTGTTGAGAACAGCGCCTGCATCAATTGAATCATACTATCATATCATATATCTCATACGGTAGGTTTGTGACAATCATACCATCGTATACTTCATCGACTTCATTCAATACGTAGTCTTTCACGTCAATGACCTTGTACTCATCGCCGAAGCACTTCAAAATGGATCTCAGCAGAATCTCTTCAATCTCAGTAGTGTCATCGTGGCATACTATCGCCAAGAATCCACCTTCATTAAGATGTTCATATCCAATATTACAAATGTCCGTTTTCTTAACCTGGATATTCATATTAACATCTGATGCTTTTATTTTATAATACATTGATTTATCGACTTCAACACCTTTATCATGTAGCCAAGACTTAATCTTTTCAAGTGTTCCAGGCATACCATCGTGAGCGATATGCCACTCAACGACCTTGCCGTCAGTGACATCACGATCTCTGTCAGTTTCTCTCCAATCGTAAATTGAGAAATGTGTCAAATCTTCCATGTCAAAATGCCATTCTTTCTGAATCATGAAATCACTGCGTTCAAAATGTGGTTCCCCAATACACTTCACAAGGTCCTGATAAGTCATGTAAATTGCGCCTTCGTAGTAATCTTCAGACCAATTGCTCTCCATAATTTATTGTTATTTAATATTTATAAAATTCATTATAGTAATAAGGAGACAATACCATTCTAATCTCCTTTTTCATCATTACATAAGGCTATACCCCGCCATTATCCGCGTTTTTCACGTTTCAGGGCAGATTGGATATGATTTCTATTGATTTTAGCTGGATTTATTGATATTTTTAGTATATTTGCGGTCACGAATAAGAAGATATAATCTTCTTATCACCTGGAAGCGACCAATAACATGAACGATATAGCAAACTCCTTTGCGGTTATATAGGCTTTGGTCGGCCTGCAGGGACTGCATTGGGATTTTGTTATCTAATATTATATATTTTCTGATGGCAAAGACAACACTGACATTTTACAGCAATATCCAGTCAGTATATTCGCAGACTGTCCATAGGCAACCATTTATTTACAATTCACTGTGTGTGAGCCGTTTATAAAGAACGAGACCATCATGCGTCTTATCAATCCTGACAATTGTTCAAAGGATGACTCATGCAAGTATTACCGCAGTAAAGTTCCCTTGTCTATGCCCGTGGTTTCACCAACTTCCAGAAGAAGTATTAAATTAAAAGAATAATGAAATATGAACAAAAACAATATAAATAGTTCCTACAGTGCTGCATTCACAGCTGGTGCCTTGTTATATCAGGAAATGAACTCGGTACTTCATCTTTTGATGCAACCGAATGGAGAAGAATTAATGAAAGATGAAATCAAAAAGAACGAGTTTCTTAATGTGGCATCAATAAACACGCGAAAACGTTATGTACCGGAACTCATCCGGAGATATAAAGCTGTACCTGTTTCGTTTTGGCAAGATTACCTCTCTTTCTCCGAAAAGGCTCAGCGTGTTGCATTGTTTTACGTTGTGATGAAAACCTACAAGCTCATATGGGACTTTCACATTAATGTTACAATTCCCAAGTGGAAATCTTTTGATCCAACTATTACAAAAGAAGATTTGAATCTTCGGTATAATGAGTTAGCTGGAAATGACGAATTTGTTGCTTCATGGAGTGAGTTGACACAAAACAAAATCGTAAGCGTTTATCTCCATATTCTTCATCAGGCAGGAATGAGAAAAGAGGGTAAAACAGACCTTAAACAGCCAGAACTGACAGATGATGAATATCTCTATTACCTAAAGATAAATGAGCCATGGTTTCTAGATGCGTGTCTGCTTCATGCTTATCAAGTTGAATCAATAAAAAATTTACTATGACAATACAAGCGCTTTATGACAAGTTGTGTGATGAGGAGTTTCAGAACCCGCAGGCATCCACATACAACTACTATATGTACCAGTACTCAGCAAAAGATGAGTACAATATGGTTCAAGAGATACAGAATTTCGTCAGCAATCTGAAGCGTCCTGCTATCTATGTTGACGTTTTTGCCGTTGATTTGTTTGAATTGCTCTGCAAATTTCTTGATGAGCAGTCGTTCAGCATCCATCCATCTTATTTAAGGTTTCTATTGGAGAAAGACGACAATGACCCAGATAATGTTACAAAGATTCTCGGTTCAAAAGCAACAAGCGACAAGTTCCTTCAATATCTCGATCAGCATATTGCTACCCATTTGGGAAAGCCTGAAGACGGTTTGAAGCGACCATACGTGTTTATATATGGTATGGGTAAAATCTTTCCATATATAAGAACAAGCCACTTCCTAAGTAAGTTTGAAAAATTCAACAGACCTAATGACTATAAGATTATTGTCTTCTATCCAGGAGTAGCAAGAGGAAATTCTTTTACGCTGTTTGGCTGCATAGAAGATTCTCATACTTACAGAGCAGAATTGTTAAACTAAAAGAATGAAGAAGCAAATGAAAATTTCGGAATTATATAGTAAGAAGATTGACCGATCTTTTGAGGCCGTTGTAGACATCAATAAATTTGATGATAAGATTGTACAAACTGAAATTGATGAGTATGTCTTCACAGAAGAAATCATTTCAGGATTATACCAAATTCTCAAAGGTATCCAATACCACAATGTGACGCATAATGGTACATGGATTAATGGTTACTATGGCTCTGGTAAGTCTCACTTTCTTAAATACCTAAAGTACTGCTTCTCTCATGAGCATCAGGAGAGAGCCTTAGCGCGTCTGGAACAAGCCGTAAATGACACCGACATCATGACGGTTCAAAAGCCTGACAAATTCCCCACTAATAGTGATATTAGAGATACTATCGAGTGGCTAAAGAAAACCGAAATGTCAGATATCGCCTTTAATTTCGGTGATGAGGACAATAAGAACGAAGAAGAAGACAAGTCTTTCGTACATGTGTTCTGGCGAATGTACCACAAGTTCCGTGGCTACAATCGCGAGAGTCTTGCTATCGGTCACTATCTGGAAAAAGTCATTGATGAAGCAGGACAACTTGAAAACTTCAAGAATCGTCTTGAAGAATTAAACATTGATTGGGACGACGCCCTGGCATCATACCTTTCTGACCCAGATACTATCTTCGATGTTGCAATGCAATTTGTTCCAACCCTTAATGTTGAAGCCATACGAAATCGTATAGACAACAACGACCTTGATGCTTCTGTTTCTAACTTCTGCGATGTCATAAGCAAGTTTGTTAAAAATAAAGGCGAAAACTATAGGCTTCTGTTCTTTGCCGACGAGGCAAGCCAGTATATTGATGGGAGAAAGAATGTTCTTCTTCAGCTGCAACAGCTTTCAGCTACACTTGAAACAAAATGTGGCGATAAGGTTTGGATAATCTGTACTGCCCAACAAGGTCTTGAGGAGGTCGTGGAAGGTTGCCATATCGACAAGAAATCGGACGAGTTTGGCAACATTATAGACCGTTTCCCAGTTCGTGTGCCTTTGGAAGAGGTCAACTCAACCTATATCACTCAAAAGCGTTTCCTCGAAAAGGACGGCAATGGTATTATAGCTCTGGATGACCTTTATGCCGCTAACAAAACTGCCATTGAGGGACAGTTCTCGCTTCCTGTTGGTTATGCGACATATACATCTAAGGAGTCTTTCCAGTCATTCTATCCCTTTGTACCTTATCAGTTTGAACTGATAAAGAAGGTGCTGAAGGCATTCCGTGGTCTGGAGTATGTTGAGACGACTGTTAAAGATAGTGAGCGTTCGATATTACGTATAGCATACAATGCTGCCAACAAAACTGCTGGCGAAGAACTTGGAAGCGTCATTCCATTTGACATGTTACTGACAGCTTTGGGTGTATTGGCCCATAACGGAAACGTAGCTATCCAGATGCCGCGAGATGTTGCTAAGCAGTACTCTGATCCAGTATTCGCTAACCGTGTTGTCAATGCATTGTTTATGCTTTGTCACATGACAGAGAATGACAAGAATCAGCTCCCTGCTAACATTGAAACGCTGACAACGCTTCTTATAACCCACATTGACGAGAATATTAAGTCTCTCCGAGACAAAGTTGCTGATGTCATCAAGTTCTTCGGTGACAATAACATTCTAAAGAAGGAAAGACCAGAAGGTGCCAACTATGACGTATATAGTTTCTATACAGAGGAAGAGACCGAGGTGGCAACTAAGATTAAAACATCGCCTTCTGGAGGTGACCAGGCTATAGCTGAAATGCTCAAGCCTATCATTACACGTTACTTAGGATATAATAGCTCTCGTTATACTTTTGGCACAACAAATGTAAATGTCGGAATGACCATCTTTGACCTTTTTGCTCAGGGTGGCAACTATGACTTAATGATAAACATGAAGTTCTATTCTGACACAGATGATGTTGCTCTTGTTGCGCTCAGCAATGTTCCAAAGACTCTTATATTCTTCCTTGCACCTTTGTGGAAAGAAGACAAAGAACTACAAAATGACGTAAACTGGTGCTGCCGTTTCAATAGTTATATGCGTAACGAACCTGTCACCAGTCAGTTGAGAGAAAAGATAAATGCAGACTTCAAGTTGAAGGCTCAGGAGCTACAGGGAAAAATACGTGCCAAGATAGAGAAGATGATCGACTCTTGCCAGATTATTTCAGGTTCGGACAATATTACCAGCACTATAGTCGGTCAAAAAGGTAATGGCCGCTTGAAATATGCATTGGAAGGTCATTTCAACAATGTATATCAATATGCCAATTTGGTTACTGGCTTACCTACCACGGCAGATCAACTGCAACAGAAGATGCTCCGCCCTATTCAACCCGATGAATACAATGCGACTAATCCACTTACAGATGCAGAGAAAGATGTCAATCGTTATCTTAGCGGTGTATCTGGCAGTTATTCTCTTGCAGATCTTGTCAACCGCTATAAGAGCGCTCCTTACGGATGGCGTGAAGAGTCAACCATTTATGTAGTCAACGAACTCGTCAGACGTCATATTCGCGCATTCGTATATAAAGGTGGCAGCGTGAAGATTACCCCACAACAACAGGCAAACCTTATTGTTGTTCCCAACAAGCGGACAGACTTCGAGGTGAAAGAAGCTGCAGATGTTCCGCAGAGTCTTGTCAATGATTTTATCATCGCATGGAAGGACATTTTTAATGTGCAACAAGTGCCTGGAGGCAATAACTCAAGTCAGATTTACTTTGACTGCAAGGATAGCAGCAATTCGATGCTGAACAACGCAGTTGGTAACTATACCGCTACTCTTGCAGAATTCAGCCAGAACGGTTATCCGTTTACAGGCACTTGTAACAAGGTTATCAAACTTCTAAGCGACTGGCTTAAGGCTGAGGGAGAGAAGGCTTTCCTTGAAGCTGTAGTCAATCGGCATGGCGAGGCAAAGGCTGTTATGGACGAATGTAAGGCCGTTATGGGATTCTTGCATGCACAGAAATCAAGGTATGATGAAGTTCGCTCCTTTATTACAAACAATGAAACCAACTTTCAACATCTCGATGTTGCAGACCAGCCTGTCATCAAACGTCTATGCGAGATCATGGATGACGAAACGCCTTATGCGCAGGATAAGTTCCCTTCATACCTCAAACTTTATAAAGAAGTTCGTGGAAAACTTGACCAAGCCATTAAGGATGCCAAGGCTGCTATTCGCTCAGAATATGAGAATACATACAACCAGTTACTCACCATAGTCAATGGAAAGAATATCCCTCAGACTGTCCTCTCACAGATTGATGATAAGATAAGCAGAGCATCGGCAAGTAACGATATTGCAACGCTCATCATGCATAAGGACACAACTACATTCTTCAATGAACAAATAGCTCGTATTAATGCTTACCGACCTGCGACACCACCCGCAGATGACGATAAGCAGGACGATAATAATAATGATAACAACGACAATAATGATAACACAAGTGTTCCAAGAGTCACAAAGGTCGTAAAACTCATGAAGCCTCAGAAGCAGATTCTTACGACAGAGGAAGATGTGGAACAGTACATACAGCTCCTAAAGAATCAATTATTGTCACACATCAACAACGGTGAAGACGTTGTTATACAGTAGCAAGAAACAAATTTAAAAGATGGATACTAGTAAACTTAAAACTTTTGCGCAACAGGCACGTAAACTCATCAAGGAAGGCGTTAAGTTTGAACTCCAGAAGAAAGGATTCAACTCTGACGGTAGTGTCGCGTTTGAACCAACAAAGATTAGTGGCGGCACTCTCTTTGATGGAGAACTCTATGATGAGCATTTCTATGACCAATGGATGGCATTGAAGGACAGAATTATCCGCAAAGGGCTTGAAAATGTGTTTGAGGAAACTGCTTACACATGGTTCAACCGCCTCATCGCACTTCAGATCCTGTCAAAGAACAATATCATCTCTGTTCCGGTTTTGGAATTTGCTGATGCCCCACGTCGTGTGCCACAGATTGTAGAGGAAGCTCGCAACGGTCGATGGGAAAATATTGACGCGGAGAGTCAGAAGAAGGTTCAGGCTATCATCAATGACTACTCTAAGGTACAGGAGCAGTTCACAATCCTTGTATCCTCATACTGCCGTAACACTCCGCTCATCAACAAGTGCTTTGGTGGAATAGCTGACTACACAGAGATTCTTCTTCCTTCTAATATTCTGGCAGCTGACAACTTTATCTGTTTGCTGAACAACACTCCTTTTATTACTGATGAGGACTATCACACTACAGAACTTCTTGGGTGGCTGTATCAGTTCTATATCTCAGAAAAGAAGGACGAGGTTAATGACCGAACAGAATGGAGTGCTGACGACGTGCCTGCCGGTACCCAGATATTCACTCCTAACTGGATAGTGAAATACATGGTGGAGAACACTCTTGGCAGAATCTACCTTGATCATGATTCCTACGCAAGTTTCAAGGATGACTTGAAATATCTTGTAGAACCATGCGAGGGCGAACGCCCCATATATGAATTCGAAGACCTGAAAGACCTGCGCTGCGCTGACTTCAGTTGTGGTTCCGGTCACATCCTCAATGAGTTCTTTGACCTACTTTTGAAATGCTACGAGGAAGAAGGCATGTCTGCAACGAGTGCAATCGAGAATATATTTAAATATAATCTTGTCGGTATAGACCTTGATACTCGAGCTAAGCAGTTGAGTTTGTTCTCTCTTATGTTAAAAGCCTGTCAGAAAGAGAAGAACGCTTTTGTTGACGCACATATCATGCCTCGTGTGCTTGACATGCCCGTCCCTGTATCCATGAACGACTCAGAACTTAAAGCGGCTTGTCTTAAGTTTATTGGTGGTTATGAGAATGGTGTAGGCGAAGAACTTGAGAGTTGCTTTGAACTTCTTAAGGATGCTAACGAGCTAGGTAGTATCATGAAGTTTGAATTAGATGACGACTCTGTTGCCATGATTCGTGCTCACTATGATGATTGGACGGAAGACGGCACTGATGACTGTCCAGAGGACATTAAGTCTCTACTCCCTGGAGTTAATCTCATACTCGCTCTGAGTGAGAAATACTCTGCAATTTGTATGAATCCGCCATATATGGGAAGAAAGCATATGGATACTTGCTTGGCTAACTATACAAAGAACAACTATCCTAACTCTTGCGACGACTTATTTTCTGTATTTATGGATGTTGCTATTGATAGACTCCAGGAAAAAGCAAAATACGGAATGATAAATATGCAATCATGGATGTTTTTGCCAACATTTAAGAGTATTCGCGAAGATATCATTTCAAATTACTTAATCGAATCTTTAATTCATCTCGGCAAAAACACTTTTGAAGAATTAAATGGCGAGGTTGTTAATAGCACATGTTTCGTTATTGCTAATAGCAATATGACAGATTTATCATTAACCTCCAACTATTTCAAGTTAACACAATTCAAAACATGTGTAGACAAAGAAATAGCCTTCATAAATAAAGAAAACAATTTCAAGGTTTCACAGGTAAAATTCAAGAATATCAATGGAAGTCCATTAGGTTATTGGCTATCCGACAGTATCTTGTCTCTGTTTGATAAACAAGATTATATGGCGAAATATGGTAAGGCATACCAAGGATTAGCTACAGCTGACAATGATCGTTTTACTAGATTTTGGTATGAAGTCTCCATAAAATCTATTGGATTTGATATGGGGTCTACGGAAGAAGCCGCTCGTTCTGAAAAAAAGTGGTTTCCATACAATAATGGCGGAAAGGGAAGGCGTTGGTACGGCTGTCATACTGACATAGTTAATTGGGAAAACGACGGCTACGAAATCAAAGCATTCAAAGACAAAAATGGTAAACAGAAATCAAGACCACAAAATACAAGCGTTTATTTTAAAGAGGTAATATCTTGGAATATGATAACTTTGAGTGGATTATATTTTAGATATTTCCCTAAAGGTTTCATTTTCAGTAATGCCTCAAACAGTTTCCCTTGTTCTGATGTTTTAGGAACTATTGGATTCCTTAACTCAAAATTTACTCCTCAGTTATTAGAGCTTATTAGTCCGGGAACCAATATGTCCAATGGGGTTCTCTCCAAGTTTCCGAATATGGTTATAAAGGATGTCAAGTTCCAAAACAATGTATCCAATTGTATAGAAATTTCAAAACAGGACTGGGATGCACATGAGACATCTTGGAATTTCAAAGGTAACGAACTTGTCCGTCTCTTCAGACAGAATGGAGGTACAATTGAACAATCTATGGATACTTTTATCGCAGAATGGACAAAAAAGTTCTACGAGCTCCATGACAATGAAGAAGAACTTAATCGTCAGTTTATCGAGATTTATGGTCTTCAGAACGAACTCACTCCAGATATTCCTCTCAATGAGGTTACCATCCTTCAACAGAAGGAGAAAAAGATAGAGGATGGTCAGCTAAAATGGAATAAGGACATTATCCTCAAGCAGCTTATATCATACATTATTGGTTGTATGATGGGACGTTATCGTCTTGACCGCCCTGGGCTGCATATAGCTTATCCGGATGTGACAGATGCGGAAAAGGTTGACTATTCATATAACGGAGACTTGTTTAGCATCGATGATGACGGCATCATACCCCTTCTGCCACGTGACTGTCCGTTCAACGACAACGCAATCATTCGACTGGAGAACTTTGTTCGTCAAGTCTTCGGAGAAGACAACTTTAAGGACAACTGGAACTATATTACAAGCATTCTTGGTGACACAGAAGGCTACCTGACAAAGCCAACAGGTTTTTGGAAAGACCACAAGGCGATGTATCAGAATACACCAATCTATTGGCTATTCTCCAGCAAGAGAGGAGAATTCAAATGCCTTGTGTATATGCACCGGATGAATCAGTTTACTGCTCGTGAGGTGCGTGAAAAATATCTGTTGAAGTATATCGAGTTCCTTCGTAACATGATTAAGCCTCTTGATGCAGAAGAGGCAAGCCTTGGACGTGCCGATAAGAAACGTCTGGAATCATACAAGAGGGCACTTGAGGAGTGCGAAGAGTACGACCTCCGACTTCATGAGGTGGCTCAGAGGTTCATCGCCTTCGACCTCGATGATGGTGTAAAGGTGAACTATGCTAAATTTGGTGACGTCTTAGCAAAGATTTAGTTATGCAAACAGAAGTAGATAAAATATATTCGTACTTTGACGGCAATCCAAGCCTTAAAGTGCTGTTCATATTCGATGACCGTTTCATTGCAAACTCTCTGCAAAATGTGGAATGGAAAGAAGGCTATCGTTATGAGGTGTTCAATGGTTCATGGTTCAAAACCAAATATAACATAACTCATGAGTGGGCAAATCAAAAGGTTGTGTTGCTATTTCAGAACAGGATATCTCCCTTGGGCAATGCTGAACTGATGAGAAAATTCCCTCTGCTCGATTTACTCATCGCTAATACCGAGTATAAGGCAACCACATGGGAGCAATTCGTGCAGGAACATGAGATTCCTGCTGTGCATGCTGATTACGTCAGGCAGCATGTAACCGAATTGGAACAGGTAGGAATCAAGAATATTCTTCTCCCTTATTACACTAAGGATGCATTTAATCCAGACGTCTGCAACCGTGGCATTATTTCTGCTTATCTGGGCCAAGACCATCTGATTGACTGGATAGAGATTATCGCCAGGATGATTGTCACTAGTAACACTGATAAAAGAGACGCATTTTTCCGCAAACTGCAGAAGAACACGGATGCCTACAATTCTGTCAATGACAAATTAGCTGCCATCTTCGGCGTGAAGCTGTCTGTAAATAATCCTGATCGCCTTCAAGATGCAATCGAGATAATGAAATACAATGCCATAACTCAGACATTGTCTCTTGACAACAAAGACATCTATCACACGTTGAAGATTGACGACTCAGACAGAATCCGACAAATAAACAATATCATCGATTTCGCAGCCAACAATGCGAAACTTTCAGAAGCATTCTTTAAGGCTATAGCAGACCAAGGCAAGAAGATACATGAAGATGAGATAATAAAAGTGTATGGTTATGATGCTGACTATAGGTTTGTAACACCGGAAATGTGCAATCTGATCATAAAAGGTATCGTCTCAGACCTATTGCCTATAGACCCAGAGGAAGTACAGAACAGAATATCGAACTTGCTCATTAGGATTGATAGAGGTGACGTACAGTCCAGAAGCATACTCAACTATATCAACTATGTGGCTCTGCTGAATGCAAGCATAAAGACGCAGCAGGCTACTGTGATGACAACCACAGACGAATTTGTAAGAGCTTATACAAATACTTTATATCTAACAGACTCTTACTATCGTCAAAGTCTTGCAGCTTATGGGCAGATTAAGTGTGATGATACAGAGTTAGAAGACCTCCTTAACAAAGTAAAGTCCAAGGTTGATAATGATTATACTTATCAATGCAATGTCTTGAACCGAAAATGGGTTACAGCGCTGGCGCAACATAATGGTTTTGCCGAAATTATTTCTGCCCATCGCCAGCAGGATTTTTATAAGGATTTTGTCGCTGTTAACACAACGAAGACTGTTGTTATTGTTGTTGATGCCCTAAGGTTTGAACTTGCTCAAGAACTGTTGTTACTTTTGGCTAAAGACCATAATAAAGCTTATATGGAAAATATGTTGGCAATGGTACCGACCGAAACAAAGTACTGCAAGTCTGCATTGTTGCCACATAACACAATAGCATATGACCCTGAAGGGGTCGTGGTTGATGGTCAAAAGGTTGCTGGCATAAATTCACGTAGCAAATATCTTGCAAGCCACGTTGAAGGAGCTGAGGTAGAAGACTTTGAGAAAGTGTTTAAGTTTAAAGATGACGAGGGCAAAGCTTATTTCAAGAAGAACCTCGTATATATAATGTATAATGCGATAGATGAACTCTGTCATCCTGCTACTTCTGTAGAGGATGTAACCAACACCTGTCAGACTTCATTAGAAAAGATTCGGACTGTCATAAAAAAGTTGCATAATTCATGGAATGTTAAGAATGTAATTGTTACAAGCGACCATGGATTTATCTATAATGACATAAAGATAGATAGCACTAATCTATATAAGGTGGAAGATACCATTGTGGACAAAGAAAAAGGAACAAGGTACTATCTCACTAACTCAAACAAAGAGATTAACGAAATAGTAAAGCTACCACTAAGTTCTGTTTCTGCTTTTATGGATGAAATGAAAGTCGGAATTCCGTCAGGAACAATGCGTTTGTCTGGACATGGTGGATATATGTTTGCCCATGGAGGTGCTTCCCTACAGGAAGTAATTGTTCCTGTCATAGTTAGTTCTCAGGTTAGAGATACCAAAGTTAGTAAGGTTGGTGTTAATGTTATGGAGAGAAATCTTACAATTGTTTCAAGCATGTTAAGATTCCATGTAATCCAGACAGAACCTGTTTCAATGGAGTATCGTGAACGCACCATTATCTGCGGTATTTATGATAATGACAAACTTGTTTCAGAGGAAATTGTTGAAGAATTGAAGAAAAATGATTTAGCACCTGCAGCCAGGATACAATTAGTAGAGATAAGATTAAACAATAATGTTCAGTCTAATTTACTTAAACTGAAGATATTCAACAAGGATAAGACGATTGATTATCTTAATCCACTATATGTCGGTGATATAATAAATAACACTTTAATTGAACGTGATGAATTCTGATAATATGGAACTAAAAGATAAAATACTTGAAACCTTTAGTGGCAAGGTTGTAAGAAAAGACTTGGCTTTCGAAGTAAAGGGAAATCTACCTGTACCTGCATATGTACTTGAATACCTTCTTGGACAATATTGTGCCTGTGATGATGAAAAAGCTATTGCAGAGGGCATGGAGAAGGTGAAGACCATTGTGTCAAACAATTATGTCAATCGCTCTCAGGCAGAAGAAATCAAAGCAAAAATAAAGCAAAGAGGGCGTTATACAATTATTGACAAAATTTCCGTGCAACTTAACGACAAAGCCGACCAATATGAGGCTTCTTTTGCTAATCTTGGAATAAATCACATACCAGTGAGCGAGTCTGTTGTTAAATCTAATGACAAACTACTATCAGGTAATGGTGTGTGGAGTATCGTTGTCTTAGGCTATTTGACAGGGGATGACATCAGAATAAGATGGGAGATACAAAGCCTAAAGCCTATTCAGATTGCGAACCTTAACATAAATGATTATATCGCACAACGCGAAAAGTTTACTACTGACGAGTGGCTTGACTTACTCATTCATACCGTTGGATTGAATCCGGAAATACTTAACAGACGTGAGAAATTCGTTATATTGGCACGTCTGCTTCCGCATATTGAGAACAACTATAATTTTATGGAACTTGGACCTAAAGGTACTGGTAAATCTCACGTATACCAGGAGTTCTCTCCATATAGCGTTCTCGTGAGTGGTGGCGACGTAACATCGGCACGTCTGTTTGTTAAGATGTCTGGAAACCGTGAGTTATTAGGCCTTGTCGGTTATTGGGACGTTGTTGCATGGGATGAGTATGAGCAGAAACCACACCGTGCTATTGAAGCGAAACTGGTAGATATAATGCAGAATTATCTGGCCAATAAGTCATTCAATCGCGGCAAAGGCACGTATGAGGCTGTTGCATCAATGTCTTTCGTTGGGAATACAAAACATACTGTCCCTTATATGCTAAAGAATAGCCATCTGTTTGAGTCAATTCCTACAGATTTCCTTCAAACGGGTGCTTTTCTTGACCGCATTCATATGTATAACCCAGGTTGGGAAGCACAAGTGCTAAAAAAGAATTCATTTAGTAAAGGATACGGACTTATAACGGACTATATGGCTGCCGTACTTCATGAACTTCGCAATCGTGATTATTCTGCCGAAATCAACAAGTACGCCAAGTTCGACGGTTCTCTTTCTGAACGTGATCATCTTGCCATACGAAAGACCTTCTCTGGTTTGATGAAACTAATCTATCCAAATGAGGTATTTACGGACGAGGAAGCCTATGAGATTATAGATTTTGCAGCCGAAGGTCGTAAGCGTGTGAAGGATCAAATTTACAAGGTTGATGAAACCTTCAAGGCAGAACCAGCAATCTTTGAATATGAGAATCTCAAAAATGAAACTCTCGTAAAAGTAGAGACTCTTGAGAATCTTTGTAACCCTGGTTATAGCACGAATTTTGCTGACGAGCGAAGCGAAGATGCTGAGAATACAAACGCTCAAAAAGGCAGTCAAACCAAGAAGGAAGAACCACAATTGTCATCAAAGTATGTAGAAGTACGTGAAAACCAGATGGGCGTAAGCTACAAATCTTTGTTCGCAGACTATATGCGAAGCGCAAAAAAAATGACAATTATTGATCCATATGTCCGTGCAATCTTCCAGATAGATAACCTCGTAGACCTGATTCGCACTTTTGTAGAGTCAGCTAATGAGACAGAAGGACTTCAGATAGAACTTCACACCTATGAGACTGATGAGAAACTTCCTGCTTTGATAGATAATCTCGACCAGATACAGGATGATTTAGCTAAGTATGGCATAGAATTTACCTATGCATTCGACGCAGACCATGACCGCAGTATCAACCTTGATAACGGATGGCGTTTCATCCTTAGCCGAGGTATCGACATTTTTGAAAAGTTTGACCGTTTCTCTTTGTCTAACCAACGTCAGGAACTCCGTCGTTGTCGTGCATTCTCCGTAACTTATTTACAAGAATGACACTCATAGATATCCACCGACATACGTAAACACGACAAGAATTGTTCTGCGATATACGTATGTCGGTTTTTATTTTGAAGGACATTCTTTATACTTTTGCACCTACAAACCTCACAAGAGGCTTTTTCAACAATGTTTAACCCTGTAAATCACTAAGATTATGTGTGGATCAATGTTTCGAGGAATGCAAAGTTACACCCGTACAAGAACGGAGAAGAAGGTATCATCCAAGTCAACAACAGCTAACGTAAAGAAGGAGGGAGAAAAGTAAAATATGGCAGAACCAAATCAGAGATACAGCAAGTGGGGGTTTGTCCGTGAGACACGTGATATGGCTTCTGGCACTGACCAGGAAACGGGACTGAACCGTACAGGTCTAGAGGATTACATCAAAGTTATCTTCCCAGAGATTCCCGAAGACAACTGGGTTCACGACAAGCCCATACCTGACTCTGGACGCCGCATCCGTCCTGACTACAGGTGTGAAGACTTGAAACTACTCATCGAGTTTGATGGTTTGCAGCACTATCAGCAGCCGGACAAAATAAGAAAGGACAGGGAGAACCAAACCTTTTATGAGTCTCTGGGCTACAAGGTTATTCGCATACCGTACTTCATTCAGTTGACCAATGAGGTGGTGAAGAGAATGTTTGGTCGTGAAGTGAGCGAACCTCTCTTTGACCCATCAGTTACTTCTATGGCAATAAGCGGTAGTAATACTCCAGCATTTTGCTGTCTTGCTGGTCTGCAACGCATGGCAGAGGAATTCCAGCTCTATCCACAGCAATATAAGGTGAACTTAGAGTTTCTTGAAAGTCAGGACGATGATTTTATGACAGGTGCCTCGTTGCTTAAAGCCGCTTATGAGGGAAAATCATAAGAAATATTCATTTCGCAGACGTTTGTTTAGAAAATAAGATGTTGCTTCGTGTTCAATAATACAATAGATTTATGCCATATCCAAGATTTACAACACTTTGTGCTCAGGCACAGACAGAGATTAACCGCAGAGTGAATGAGCTGCAAAATGCCATTGCCCAGCTCACCGACAGCAACAACATGGCGGATGCTTTCTTTGCTTGCGGAATGTCGTTTCGTCTCCATGGTAATGACAATATGCCAGACGCTTGTGAACTTATGAGAGACATCACAGGTGACAAGTTGCTCGCTTATCTTCAAGATGACTCTATTATCAAACCTTCTGCTGACAAGCAGAAGTTGATAGCTACATTCAAGAAGAATCCTTCGTTCTCTCATCGCATGTTCATGGAGGGTTATGAGTATGAAAAGATTCTTCAGTATCCAAAGGATGAACCTGCAATAATTTCTGCTCCTGTTTCATCGCCAAAGCCAGCATCTTCTTGGGATGCAGACCAATGGAGCAAAGACTTCGAGGCATCTAAGACTGTGACCAACGGAACTCGTTACGTACGTACAAAAGTGTGGGATTCTACACTTGCCATCGTCAATGCAGGCACCTACGTGAGTCAGAGCGGTGTTCAGATAACGCTTCCTCTGAATCCAAACATTCTTGCAGAGAGCAAGTTCTATAAGACGGAGATTCCTATGCTGACAGCAGATACTCGCTATAATACATTATATAGTGTACATGCAGGCGACTGCCTTGAATTTGCCAAATCATTACATGACTATGACAATACTGATGACCTTTGTGTGCTGAACCTTGCCAGTTATCGTAACCCTGGAGGAGGTGTAACTGGTGGCGCAGGTGCTCAGGAAGAATATCTTTTCCGTTGCTCAGACTACTTCCGCTCTCTTTATCAGTATGGTGCTTACAGTGCACAATATGGCATACCTCATGCTACTGATAGTTATCCTCTGGATAGGAACTTCGGTGGTGTGTACTCCCACGGAGTAACAATCTTCCGTGACAAGGAAGCAAACGGGTATGCCCTTCTTGACACTCCTTGGCATGTGAACTTCGTGGCAGCTGCTGTATCTCGACTTCCTTATCCATGCCAGCAAATACCGGCAAATGACATACCTATGGTAGAGAATACTATTCGCACTATTCTTCGCATTGCATACACAAATGGTCAGCGCCGCTTAGTCCTTGGTGCTATTGGTTGCGGAGCCTTCAACCACCCACCAAAGCACATGGCGCAGATTTTCAAGCAGGTGCTACATGAACCGGAGTTTGACGGCATCTTCAAGGAGGTGCATTTCGCCATCTTTGATGACCACAACGCCAAACGAAAGGGAGTGAGTAACGTGGATGCCTTTGCCGAGGTGTTCAGCTAATGCGTCAATGTATATGAATATAAGAAACAATACCAAATAATACGTGAAGTGCCCCTTGGCTGATATATCATCAGTCAAAGGGCATTTTGCTATTTACAGACGAGATATATGGCAAAGAACAAGATAATAGACCTTCAACTGTCAGAAGTAGATCTTCAGGCGCTTGAGAGCATCGGGGTAATCTCCGTTCAGAATAATATCGAGACAGGAAGTTCCAATAGTAATGTGAATTTCAGGCGTGCTATTTCATGGCTCGTCAATCGGGACTGTGCTATGATAACGGCATGGCGTAAAGAGAAAAAGGATGGCACACCCAAGACGCGTGCCGAAAATGATAACGACAACAAAACGCTCGTTCAGAAACTGCGTGAATATGGATATGGTGTATCAAAGGTGCAGGGATGCTATGCTGAGGTAGGACATCCACTGAGTCGGGAGAACAGCTTCTTGGTCTTTGACCTGCTCAATAACTCAAAACTGTTCTTTGAACGCCTTTTCAACCTATCTGCTGACTTTGAGCAGGATAGTTTCCTCTACAAAAAAGCAGGAGAGACTACACCAGCGTACGAAATTGGCACGAATGAAAAGTTCGGCATGAATAAGCGCAAACTAGTCGGTGTCCTTCGTGTCGGTGTTGAAGCCAAAGGTGCTTTCAGTAAGATTGGGTCTGGAACAATTGCTTTTGAATAGCGGCCATTACTTATTGTACAAAAGAAAAAGTTCTGCGTGTCGACGGCGTTCTATAGAGGATATTTTCTTTCCCTTCCAATGGCAGAACTTCACATAGTCATCCTTGAAGTCACGGATGCCAGTCTCGATTTTCTTCAACAGTGTACTTTTGGGGTATTTCTTCTTGCTTCCCAGAATCCTATATGGCCCAACATTGTAGGCTAATGTGGCGAGCAGGAGCGAGTCTTTTCCGTATGCTCTAAACATAGCACAAAACTCCTTCAAATCCTTACGGAGCAAAGCATCCGCTTCGGAATACGACATATTGGATGAATAATGTTCTCCTGGTCTTAGTTTATGACCATAACCAACATAGGGATAATCCTTCTTTCCGTGCATCCCTTCATAATACTTGATGCAGCAAACGGCTCGGTCAAAAGGTGGTAGCACGAATATAAGTGACTGATTGACCACCTCATTCTGAGAATAGGTAGCCAAGCTATAGACGAGTGTTATAGCTATTAGTAGAGTTCTATAAATCATCTTATCTTGAATTTATTTATTTCGTCAATCATGTTCTTTACATCAAGGTTTACGGAAACGAAATTCTGATACAGAATACGTTCCTTTGCATCAACAGAAGGGAAAGAATAGAACTTAGGGATTTTGTAGTTCTCGTAATCTGCTTCCTCCTGCTGTATTTCCTTCATATCAAAGTCAGTCTTGCAGTAGAACTTTGAGGTCTGAAACTCTGCACTCTCCTGGATATTCATAGAGTCACCTCGCCCTGTCTTCGTTTTGATGAAGTCACGTGCTGACTGACCACATATCCAGCCTGTGGGCATGTCAGAAATCTTGGATGCCGGCACAAGACTGTCCATATTCTCATTGAGATTGATGGAGGTCTTGTCTCGGTCGATGGTCACACCTTTCTTTAACTGAACAACCTTTCCAAATATGTCATTAGAGAGCCATTCGAGTGTTTCCTTGGCTCTGGCAGAACCGCTGACAACATTACCAACTGTTGTGATAACCTTCTGCATACCGACTTTTCCGTAGTCACTCTCCAGCTGTGGGAGTTCCTGAAAACCAAGTGCCACACTTACCTTGTTACTTCGGGCTGTACCGATAAGGCGGTCTATCTTGTGGAAATACAAGGTTGGCAACTCATCGACAATGATACTGACAGGAATATTCTTGCCCTGACCAGTATTGACACGGGTAACGAGACGATTCAGAATAAGGGCGTTCAAAGCACCAATGATACTCTCCATCTCTGGGTCATTGGCTATCAGCAGATAACTGGGATTGGCTGGGTCTGACACTTTCAGGTCAAAATCGTCGCCATCCTTATGGAATATCCAGTAGGATTCCTTGGTAGCCAAACGTGAGGTATAGACACGTAACGTACCAATCATACCTTCCAACTGCTCCATAGCCTTATTCTTCATGGCTGTCTGGAACGGACCAAGCAGAGGAGCAACCTCAGGGTCGGTTTCCAATACCTCGAAGATGGTCTGATAATCAAGATTGAGGAAGGACAGGATATGTGGCATATCGCTGTACTTGCCAAGCCAATAGTAACTGTCTGGGCTTACCTCGTTGTGATTGGCATCAAAGACTCGTCCTGTCGGTTTCGGACGATGGGTCTTTGGTTCTTCTGTCATTTCTGCTTCCAAGGGCTTATTGGTCTTCTTGTCATACGGAACCTTTCGGTAGTTGGCAAAGAAGAAGATACAAGCCGCAAGGAAGTTGACGGCAGATGTCTGGAAGAACTGGTCTGAACCGCCTCCCCCTCTTTCTTGCCTTTCTGGAGTGATTCAAGCAATGTCTCAGCCGTCTCACTGGCTGCTGCAAGGTTGGGAATGTATTTGAGCTGAATTGGATTCACACGTCGGCTGTACTCCACATCCACAAAGTTGATGATGTTGAACTTGCATCCTTTGGGAACTTTGCCAGCAGCCAAGTTCTTGCGGTAATGGTAGTAGAGTTTGGTAGCAAGCGTCGGAAACTTATAGTCATATACTACCATAGCAAAACCTTTAGCACTGTGCTGTCGAATGAATGGCTCAATGATGGAAAAGGTCTTACCAGAACCAGGTGTGCCGACCACCCATGTACCACGGAACGGATTAACGATATTCACCCAGCCCTTACGGAACTTTGACTTATAGTAGTAGCGCATGGGGATATTCACACTATACTTGTTCTCAATCAGCTCCTCGCTTTGCTGAAATGACTCATTCTCGAAGTTGAATCGATCTTTGAGCAGACCTTCCTTCAGGAACTTGCTGATGTTGTCAAGGGCAACGTGAATGAGTATTGTTCCAAGTATAGAGGCAGCCATATAGAGCCAGAGGTTGAGAGCTATCGTATAGAACCGCGTGTCCATACGGGTCTTGAAAAGCCAGATGGAAAGGAGTGTCACGATAAAGCCACCAACCAATGGGTAGAGTACCTGACGACGTGCATCAAACTCGATATGCTTCTTGTTTCGAGTACCTATACAAGTAATGCAGATGCAGAGTATGGTAGCAAGTTTGCTCCATACAAGATTGCCGTCGTTATAGATAAACCACCGCTTCATGCGGTCATGTACATCGCAGACGATGCCTCCCCAATAGTCAAGCAACTCTGGGTCTATGGCATACTCAAAGAACTCAACTACAAGTGAGACATAGATGAGTGTCCTGAAAATCTTATAAGCGGTCTGAAGTTCTTTGGTTTCTTCCATTCCTGATTATATCCTTACTGAAACTTAATTGTACAACGTGATGATTGGTCGTATCTTATGAGACTCCAACTTTGGGGTTTCCTGCAATGCTCCTGATGCCAATGAAAAGAGCCATGCCTTGGCAGCCTCCTGTCCACTGACCTCAGTAGAACTCCAGTACCAACATTCGCTTGGCTCTGTTGGAATCACGTCGCCACCACATTTGCTAATGTAACTGTTGACGGCATTCCGTGAGGCATAAAGTAACTGGAGTTGAGCAACGGATGGAATATAGGCACTCTGACCATACTTCCACATGTCAAAGACGGAAATTGCCGCAGAAGAAACACCAGAGGCATACATGGCGTATGTGTTGCTATTACCGTCAAAGGCTGTTGGATTAGCTGAGGTGTTCTGCTTGACTCCAAGACTGTCACTGAAGGCTGACGGTTGCACATCCCAAAGATATACGGCATAGCCTGTACCTTCGGCCTTTCCGTCCTGATTGACATGGAACACGACACCTATGGGAGTCTTACCCTTGTTCGCCACTTCGTCATAGCGGACAATCTCTCCATCGGTGCAGAGAATGTCGCATGTCTTCATGGCTGTATCTGGAAACTCTATGTGTCCGTCACATGAAGCTAAGGTTACTGTAAAGCCGACTACGGCTAAAACAGCATGGATATAGTGTAATATCTTCATCTTGATTAGTGTTTGAGGGTTGGAATTTTGAAACCTATGACAATGCCTTCACGAAACAGATCTTCTAGGTCTGGAACCATCAGGTCACATTTTGCTTGCACATACAACACCCATCCTTTTCGGAGGGCGAAGTTGTGCTCATATCCCACATGGAAGCCTCCAAGAAACTTATCAGTATTACTACCGACACTGGCTCCGATACGGACATTACCATAATGATTGCGCCCACGGACAACACAGGGTTTGTAGGCAGCACCTACGCCCCAAGTGCGGTAATTCTTCCAGAAGGAGTCTGGGCAGATATGACCACAGGACTGACATTCATCCCATTTGATATAGCCATTGACAAAGTACTCCCACGCATTGTGGTATTTGGTCTCATGCTCCCATGACAGGGTGGCATCGAGTCCATTCTCATAAAGAAGTCCGACACCTACAGAGATGCGGTCACTGTGCGCCTGAGCAAAGGCTGATGCGGTCATACAGACTGCCGCAATCATTGATAAGAGTATCTTCTTCATAGCCTATTCCTCCTTCAGCAATACAGAGTTAAACGAATCGGCATAGAGTACATCCTCATAGTCGATATTGAGGGTGATTGCTCTGCCGCTAATCTGTTTCTCGGATAATTCAATGCTCAGAACCTTGTCATTTGGGAAGGTCATCTTCTTCAGGACAATGACATTTCGGTAGCCATACTTGAACGTATTGCTTTGGTCAAGCACGAATGCTGGAGTAAGTTCTATCATCTGGGCATTGGTTGCCTTGGACTGCTTCTTGTCAGAGAGCTTCACTCGCAGTTCATCGATGTCAAAGCGGATATTGGTACGATTCTCGATAGAGAAGTCTATGAAGAAGTATTCGCCTACGCTGTAGATATTGTTCAAGCGCATTGTCATACGATGCTGCTTGGTACTGACATTACGGATGCGAGATGCTGAGTTCCAAATGGAACGTGCATACTTAGCCATTTCCTCAGTGGACATGCTGACAGAAGGATTGTTGTAGGCAATCTTCTCTTCAGGCAGAATCTGCTTATCCGTAACAGCCTCCTGCAGTCGGGTCGTATAGATAAGGGCATACTGGGTACGGTAACGTTCGGTAACGATGGTGACAATGGCAAGCACATCGCCGTCTGCATGCACATCTGCGCCCTCTTTGGGTTTCAGACGAATGGTGTTGTTAATAGGCTGGTCGCCGACAACCTTGTCAGTACTGATGTCAACGAAACGGACTGGTTCTGAAGCTGTGATGACAGTAGTCACCTGCTCGTTCACAGTAAGTTGCTCCATCTCTTCATAAGTCTGCTGTGCCATTGCAGGTGTAGCAGAAAGGGCACCCAACAGGAGTGCGCCAATACTTTTGATTGTTCTCATACACATAATAGAGTTACATTTTTTGTTATTCTTTCTTCTTTTCTTTACCATTGATTAGATAAACGAAAGTGCCATACTTCAGCTTGGCGGAGTTTTTCTTAATGGACTTGCCAATGGCATTGCTGGTCTTCTGCACAATATTACTGATAGCCTGGTTGCCCCATTGGGTAAGGGCATTGCCTCCAGAGGTATTGGTGCTGGTGAGCGATGACGTGTTACTCATGGCTCCAGAAGCCACATCTTTGCTGGTTTCACGGAAACTGCTGCTCGGAACATACAAGCCTTCAAGTCCATCCGTATCATAGATGGAGAGATTGACCTTGATGAGTTCGTCATGAATCAATATGCTCTTGACACTTCCCTTTACTCGCTGTGAACCAAAACCACTCATCTGAGCGTAGATATACGTTCCTTTAGGCACAACGACCTCGTTGATTTCGATGTCATCAAGAAGACGTAGGCGTACTCTGCTGCCATCCACGGCTTTGACATTCTCGTCTATGATGGCTTTGATTAGGTTTGGTTCCTCGTCTGCATTGGCAATGGTGTTGAAGTAGTCAGATGTCATCTTTACTTTCTTGACAACCTCCTGCGCCTCGTCTTCGTCGCTTACTCCCTTAACAACTCGTTCATTGACTGTAAGCTTTCCTTCGGCATTTGACGGTTGACTATCGGCTGAGTCTTCGTTCTCTTCATGTTCGTTGCCACCTGTGGATTGCATGGCTTGCTGACCTTGCAATCTGGCCTGAGCTAAAGCACGGTTGAGTTCGTCCATTGCCTCGCGCTCGCGTTGCTGGCTACGTGCCAATCGGTCTTCTTCCGACAAGATGTTGCCACCTGCGACTTCCTGGCCTTTCTGCGCACTTTCCTGTAATTGTCTCTGTAGCTCAGCGAGTTTCTCGGATTCCTGTGATTCGAGAAGTTCACGCTCTGCGTCGCTGTACTTTGAGTCATAGTCTTCTTTCTCTTCATCGTTGTTTCTATCTATGTTGTTCATTGCAGTATAATCATCGATACGACCGTATGACTTTAGCATACTTTCGTATTTATTCCCAATACCATCTCCCTTCATCTTGGCATCAGGGAGGTCTGGATTCAGGTACTCGGTAGTGGCCATGCTTGAATCTGGAATCTCTGCTTTCTCCGTATAGAACAGGTCTATGACGAAATACCCGACGAAGAGCAAAGGAACATAGATAATGAGGGGCAGCATATACTTCGGCTGCTTCCAGTTAATCTTCTTTAGCGTCTGAATGTCCATTGTCTTTATTATTTTTAGTTACACTTTCTTGATAGTCTCTGTTGATGCTGGGAGGCATACAATGAACTGAACTGACAGCCTTCCTGACACGTCGATGGCGGTTCTTTATCAATTCGTCCTGCTGTTCCACGGCAGTTTTGCGTTCTCCTTCTTGGCTCCACACACGCCCCATACGGTAAATGTTCATACCAAAACTGAGTATGACAAACCCAAACACGATGATGAGGAAGGCTTTGGTGTGCTTATTGGCAAAGTCCTGAACATTGGCTGCAAGCCTGTCCAGCCCAGACCACCTCGCAAACCTTCTACCGGCATCAACATCCTTCTCATACTTCTCTTTGTATTGTGGATCATCCTTGTCGGGCATCTTCTCACCCATAATGAATTTCTTCCAACTTCCCATAGTTATGTGCGATTAGTAAGAGTTCTTTGTTTTCTGCTCAATGTCCTTGTTCAAAAGTGTACGCCAGTTGGTAATGAGAAGGCCATGAGGGTTATTCTCTGTCCTTGGCACTCGCTTCAACTGACCTGCGGTGACGAGCTGGCGCATAAGAATGCTTGTGCGTCGTTCTATACGCTGACGACCATAGTATGTAAACTCCATGTTGTCCTTATCAAACTTGATACTGTCACAGAAGATGCTGAAAACAGCACTTGTACCCATGATGTTAGAGTAGAAGCCTTTTTCTTTCAGAGTGTTGTATTGTGCAAGTCCAGTCTCATCGACAAGATACATGGCTTTCTCCGTAGTGTACTTGATGTACTTGTCATCAGGTGCCAGGGTGAAGAAGAACTGGTGGAACATCTCCACATGGCTCTTGGCTTCCACGTCAAGTGTCTCTTCCATCGTACTTCGATTCACAAGGATAGGCACATTGCCGTCAAGTACATAGACCTTCTGGTGAGCATCATTGACCATTGTGCGAGCTGTCCAGATGCTGGAGATACTGATGACGACACATCCAACCAAGAAGAGGGAACAGATAATCAGCACCAGTTTGATTTTGTTTTCAAGATTCTTTATAACCATAATTATTGCAATTTTAAGTATGTATTACGTTGTTCCAGTCTTTACAGGACTCTGCCTATCATTCCCTGAGCCGACATCTTAGCCTGTTGTGCAACGCCTTCACCAAAATTTCGGGTTGAGAAAGCCGTCTCACCTTCAGGTATCATCCATGCAGCAAGGTCTGGAACCAAGTTCAGACACTTCATTGCCACAATACTTGCTGCCATCAGATAACCAGCTGAGAAGAAGGAGTTCTGTAGGTAGGCTGCCATTGTCTGCTCACTCTGGGTTATCGCCATGAGGTTTTCAGCCTGGATATTGAGTACCACATCAAAGAGCAAAAGGACATAAAAACCCACGAAGTAGAGCATGGCTCCGTAGAAATGGACGGTCAAATAGCGGATAAGCCACTTCGCCCATGAGGATTCCCATTTCGGCAATAGGCTGAAAGCCCATTGAATAGGTCCGAAAATAGTCAGCATACCAAGCAATATCTGTTGGCAATAGATGGTTGACCACCAACCAATACGGAATACAATCAGGGCTATCAGCATAATAATCTTGTCAAGACCAACCACGGCTCCTGTTGTCAGCGAGGTAAACCATAGCTTGCTGGCATTCTCCTCCATGTTCGTGACTTCTTCGACACCTGCTTGCTCCATCGTACTTTCAATAAGGTTTGGGTCAGAAGTTCCAGTATGGGCAACATCTGCCTTAGCCTGAAGGTCGGTGTACATGGTGTCTCTAGTATATATCAGCTCCTGAATCTCCTCAAACTTATCCTCAATGATAATGGATTCTGCCTCATAAAGGTCATGGGTATAAGAGCCTATGCAGTTCGGAATATAACTGAGGAAATCGAGAAAGCACCAGCTGCTGCCACTACGAGTAATGCCTGTATCTGCCGGTGGGTACCACCAGCATAGGATAACACTGATGACAAGAGGTTTGAATAACTTCATGATGTCAAGCGGCTCGTGCTTCACCATCATCTTGTATGCCATTCCAGCTGCAATAATGATGGAGAAGAGAGCGGCAAGTGCCATACTCATCTGTAATATCCACCAGAAACTTCCCTGAGAGCCTGTAAAAGTAGCATCACAAAGGAACTCATTGGTCTGAAAAATCACATCATCAATCTCTTCTTCAAGGATATTGATGCCAAAGTCTGATAGTATGCTTGTATCTGCCATTGGTTTATCTGATTATGAATTTTGTCAAATGTTTTTGTTGTTTTAAGGGTTATTCCTGTATGGTGATAGTTCCATCCGATGAGCCTGAACCACCATTTGCTATACCATTCCCTGACTGGACTTTCCAACCCACATCACGCCATCTGTTATAGGAAGCTTTGGCAAATGTTCCGTTATGATTGGGACGGTTGCTTGTTGCTTCAAGCAGTTCCATTGTCCTGGATCTGTTGTTCAGTTGAACGATGAACTTGATAAGGGTTTCATTCTCCTTACAGATGTCTGCATAGATTGCCAGATATTCCTTCTTTCGCTGAGAGTTTGGCATGTAGGCATCCTGTGTGGCTTTGATAGCACACTGAAACATACCATAGTAATCATTCCATCGTTCCTTATCTTTGAATGTTCCTCCAGCCCCAACAATACGATTGATGTTGCTTTGGAAGTCATTCAGCTTATTCGTGATTTTAGTTCCTTCGGCAAGCCATGCAAGGTCAATCTGACGGTCAGCCACATTGAGGGCTTCAATCTCGGCACGTTTCTCCAACGAGGCTTTGACAGAATCGGCATCATCGACCTGCTGCCATCCTGCCACTCCTGCTAAAGAACGGTAAGTGAGTTTGTTCTTTGAAGCTGCTGACTTCTGATAGCTGCGATGAAATACGTCATAGTAAAAGGCTGGGGTCAGACCACCCGAACCAATCTCCTGTACGGTTATCTGATTCATCTTCGCTTCATCATGATTATAGGTAACATACGACTGTGCATGCACTTCAAGTATTGATGAAGAAAAAATCATCATAACAACTGAAAATAATTTAGTTACATTCTTCATTTCTTGCTTTTGTTTAAGCTGAACTATTATTATGGATTCCGTTACTCTCTGCCTAAATACCCGTTTCTTCTCCATCGTCCAAAGGCACCATCTACAATCTCCTGCATGGTCTTGGCACGATAGACTTGTGCCTTCCAATAGCCAATGCGAACCTGTATATATTTCCAGGTCTCAAAGTAGGCTGCATTCAAATGTTTCTTGATATTGTCAAGACTCTGATTGATTGTATTCAGAACCAACAGTAGGTCACTCGTAGAACAGGCAGCCGCCCCCGTAGCATAGAGTACAAGGTCACTGACAGAACGGTAGAGATTATCTCCCTCTTCGGCTATCTTTGCCAATGCCCGGACGTTGATGGTGATGAGAAGCGTATCGGTAGTAACAATGTTACCCCTCGACAGACATTTCTCGTTGAAATCATTCAGCATCTTCTTATAGTCGGACACCCTGCCACTCACTGTCTCGTAGGTGTTATATACATTGAGACTTGTACGTAAGGACTGATAGAGAATATCGATAATATCAAAGGCACGGGTATATTTGTCCAGCTCCTTGTTGATGTTCTTATAGTCTATGTTCGCATCACTACTATAATCATGCAGCAGTTTATTGCTCGCTTCGAGGGTAGAGCGAACCAGTAGAAGGCTACGCTGTTCCTTATGGTCATTGATATAGGCTTCCACAGAGACTACATCAAAACCGAGTTGTGCCTTGGCTGTCTTTGGGATCAAGGACAAAAAGCATATTACTATGTAAAGAATATTCTTAATCTTCATCGTCTTCGTATTTGCCGTTATAACTATCTGAGTGCATCTGGTTAGCAGCATTTCGAAGCCAACGTCTGCGGCACTCTTCAACCAATGTATGCCGTCTACCTTGCTCATCATTGATGTAAGGGAGTGCGGTCTTTATAAAGTCCAAGATGGAATGCTTGTAGTGCATCATCTTCTCCAATGATACAAGGTCGGCATAAATCTTCGTTAGACGTGAGTCTATGTCTCTCGCTATCTCCAGCCTGTCACTTGACCACAACAGGTGATAGGTGTCTTCCGTGTCATCTTCAGCCACAGGTTCACTCTTGGCATACTCCACACTTGGCTCACAGTTGGGAAACTCCCTTGCAACCTCAGAGAGTTTCTGATTAACAAGGTCTGCTTTCTCTTGGTCACTCATCTCAGGATCCAGATTGAGCACTGCTATTACCTGAGTGTCGCTATAGTCTGTAGTCAGTTCCCATGCTATCTGGACAATAGCACGATGAATCTTGATGCCAAGGAAGTATTTTGGTCTTCTTGCTATGCTGACTGTTGCCTTAAACGTTATCGTACCATTGATGTTCGGCATGGAGGCTGTCCGAACATAAGTGTTTCCATTCCAAGAACCACTGCCATTCCAGGTAAGCCCAAAAGCAGTCTTGCAGTCCTGCATGATAGCTGGTATGCGATAGTAATCATCAGTAGAGACGGCTTCTCCCTCCTGTGCCTCTTGCTTAGCCTGTTGGTACTGGCTGAGCTGATTCTGCCAGTTGCTTTTCTCTGAATTTAGAGAGGAAATGCGGTTTTTATTGGTGTTATACTGCTGACGATAGGTAGCGGCATCTTCGACACTTGCACTTGCAATCTTCTTAATAAGCTCTGCATTCTCGGCTTCAAGGACATCAATCTGTGACTGAAGCATGGAAATCTGACTCTGGCATTCCTGAATCTTGCTGTCGAGTTCTGATGTGTTTATACTCGATTCGGTTACACTCGTTGCCATGGCACACTGTTTGGTGTGTTCACTGACACTACCACCACAGCTGCTGCACTTGTACTGTGTACTGCCTTCGCCTAACTTCGCTCCGTCATGGCAGGTCACGCTGATAGTGGCAACTTCGCAGTTCTGGAGTTTCTTGGCATCGGTGGCTTGATAGGTCTTTTTGCTATCACACCCCAAGTAGTAAACATAGCCATCTTCATTGTCGTTATAATCAGCAAGTCGGGCATTTAAGCCAGCTTTGAAGGCTTGAAGATTCATGGAATACGAATCAAACACATCTTCGTACTTTATCTCGGTGTTGTACCAAGACTTTGTAACATGAATCTCATAGGCATATGCCTTGGCATACTGCCCGCTTTTGCTCTTGCTCAGGATATAAGCGGAAGAGTAATAGTTAATGCTATAGGTGAAACCGTCATTAGAGTTGTTGAGCTGTTGAACACGGCTTCGGCTCCATCCTGCATGATTCTCAGAGTTTTGCAAGGCTGCCTCTCTCTCTGAAGAGGAAGGATAATAATTGGGATCCCTCGTGTTGATTCGATACCAGTGGTCACCATATAGGATGCTGTTATCGTCAGTCGGGGGATAGTAGTCACAGAGGTTGACACTTCCTCTGTCCACACGGTAGATGTACCATCTTTGGGCGTAATACACGCCCATACCTTCAAGGGCATAGTCAGTAATCCAAGATGTCACATTGTAATTGGAGAGGTTAAAGAGGTTGGCAAGACCTTCTTCACCTCCAATGAAACTAAGGATGGTGGCTCCAGCATTCGTGCGAATCCCGTTATACAAATCATTGACATTGTCGGCAATTTCAATAACACTAATGGCTTTATCCAAAATAGTGCCGTTGAAGTTGCTGTTGCCGATGATGGATTCAATCAGGTTTCCTGCTCCTGCTGAAGCAAGGCTTACGCCCATAGCATAGAGATTGTCAAGGTCTTCCTGAAGACTCTCCTTGCTGAAATGGGTGCCAATCTCCGAGAAATTGTCCAAAATAGCTTTCCAGTCTGTATTACCCAGTTCTGAGAGTTTCAGGATGGCAGCAAGTTCCTGATTGATTTCCAGAAAAGCGATGTCTTTGAAGGACAGGCTGCTGTTGGTGACAATACTTTCGAACTGATAGCACAGACTCTTTGTTTCCTCACACACCTTATACAGATAAGAACCCCAATAGAGTGCATTCTGAGGTTCCTTTATCATCATACCAGCTACCGTCCATATCTTCGGCATGATTTTAGCGGAAACCATGCTGTAGATACGGCGGTAGTAGTAGTTTTCTGTACTGCTCGTCCACAGGCCCAAATCCGTGAGAGCCTTACGGTCAAGATATTTACTGGCAAAGATACCAGCTGCAGCGACTTCTGCAGCCTGGTAACTTTTACGTATTTTCGCTAACTGTTCAGCATAATACATCTCTGTTGCTGCCTCCGTATTGAAAGCAGCAGCCATTGCAGCGACAGTTTTCGTATCGAAATTGACGCTGTAGTACTGTGCCTTGACGGGAGTCAGGACACATAATAGGAGAGTTATTATGAATAGATAGCGTTTCATCTGTTATGATGCCAGTCTAACTTTATGTAAATAAGGTAGGTTGAATGAGCAGGACAGCAGTTCTATGAGTAACCTTAGACATGTGCTGTTTCATCAGGTTGTGGAGGAAGATTCGGCCTTTCTCCGTCCAAACAAGATAGGGATGGAACACTTTGACAGTTCCGTTTATATCTTTGTCGGAAGTGCGATTCCTTGCAAGGCCAAGACGTGAATAGTCTGCATAAAGCATATACTGGCCTGATTGACGGAATATGATTCGCATTTCAAGCAGTTTGCTTGTAAGGTCATGAACACTCATGTCTAACTCCTTGGCAACCTGTGTCATCGTATAACACTGTAAACAAAGCATCACATTGTCAAGATGCTCCGCCTTGGCCGAGAGAGCCTTATTCTGTCCAGCCAAAACCTTATTCTCATGTTCAAGGCGTTCTATGGTGGACTTTGCAATCAAGATAGCACGAGCCATGACGACTTCGGGTGTATCATCTGGCTTGGTCGCAATGTAACCGCCATCCTTGCGAATGGAAGGAAGGATTTCGGATGTAACCCAGCGTTTGAAAGCTTTGGCTTGTGGGAGCTTGGAGCCAAGAATCAAAGCATATAGCCCAGACTCATTGATTAATGTAGTCTTTGCCTTATAGTTTGAACCTGATTGTTGAATCACCAATGAGGTTTTATCTTCTTCATCTACATGATCATAGATTGCTCTTGACGCATCCTTATACCCAAGAATTGAAGCTATGTCCTTACCAACAAACCAAGGAGTGTTGTTTTCGCCTTTGATTGAACGTACTTCACCAAAGGCAGGGTTCTTGAATATCATCATTTGATTTTCCATACTTTCTGCTTCTGATTAGTTGTTTTTTTCTTTTGACTGATATGTCTTCATTGCCTCGATGAACGCCGATGCAGCATACACTGCACGTTCAGCACGAGTCTCTTCACATGAAAACACACGGCTCTGACGAAGGAACTCTTCCTTGGCGACTTCATAGAAACGTGCATCCCAGTCAATGGGAGCAGGTTCTTTTTGGGACAACTGAAGATTGTTGTGAATATTCAGGGCGATGTGATGAACGCATTCTTCATCATCGTCATACTCTTCTTCGGCTTCTTCGGGCATCAAGTCTCGATCCATGAAGCGGAGATAATCAACGTCACCTTCTAACAAGTGCTCAATCTTATTGATGAAGCTCTTGCTGGACAACAGTTCTCGACATTTACGCCTATTGTAGATATTGCACTCTAAAGGGGTCATGCCAAGATGCAAGCCGAACTTTTCAAGGTTGCAGACAATTCTACTGATGGTAACATCACCTATCTTGCCAATAGCTTGTAGCTCTGCCTTGGTCTTTTGGCATAGGTCTTCAAGTGTATTGATACCTTCCTTTAGGAGAAGGTTCTGCACTCGCTCATTTTCCTTGGGATTACCAAAGGAAAGTTGACTGATTGGATTTTTCAAATTAAGCATTTCCATATTGATAAACATTTTAATTTTGTCTCTTCAATGGTAGGTTGAGCACATGTCCGGCTTGGTTGACTTTCTGCGCAAACGGCAATGACTTGCTGATTCCACTTCTATCCCAATCCCGACAATATGCTTCGATTGCCTGTTGGTGGCTACATTTCAATTCTCGTTTGTAAAGTTTCAACGCTTCCTTCTCTGCACGTTCAGTCGTGTAGGTCATGTAGCACTCATGGGGTTCTTCGACTCCGAAGACAGCTGCATTCTGCCCACGCCTGATGAACACCTCTCGGAAGAAACTACGACCTTCCTTGTTTTCAAGTCGGTTAATAGTGAATATCTTCCGACAGTCAACATCGGTGAGTCCAAGGATGGCCTTGATCTCATCGAAACGCTCCTTGAATTTGCTCTGGTCAAGCAGCATAATCACATCAGAGTTGTTGATGATGGCCTCCTTGACAATAGGACTTCCCACAATGTCCTGGATCTCTTGCGTTACGACACCTACAGATGCCCAGAACTTACGTGCCGTCTTGTACAGATACTTGATATACTCTGCCATCATAGGGGAGGCAATGGCTTTCCACGCCTCTTCAATAACGAGCACCTTTCGGTTCTTCTTGATTCTCATCTTCTGGATGAACACATCCATGATAATGAGCGTAACCAAAGGGAAAAGAAGAGGGTCATCCTTGATGGAGTCAATCTCAAATACGATGAAGGTTTCGTCAAAGAGGGCTGTGTCCAGATTCTCATTGAGAGTAAGCTCATGGTTGCCGCCTTTGTAGAAGTCCTTCAGAAGGTAGTTGTAGGTTGCTAAGTCTATGCCTTCGAGGTTGTTGTCCCTCACAATCTCAGGAATACGTTTGGTGCTATATTCATAGAAAGTGTTGAACGAGAGTTCCTTGACCTTTCCCAAACGGAAGTGCGCATCATAGTACTCCGTAATGACATCCTCGATAAGGTGGTCTTCCGTCTTGGTTATCCTGCCGTTGGTTCCCTTCCATATCAGCATGACAAGATTCTTCAAGAAGCCAATCTTCTCGATATTCAGCTCTTCTCGCTTGATGGCAAAGGGGTTCATCGTAATCGGGTGTTCCTCGGTGTAGCTGATATACTTACCATTGACATAATCGCAGAGTCCTTCGTAGGAGTTACCAGTATCTACCAATACAATATCAGTATTCTGCTCCCACAGCTGGCGAACCATACTGTTGGTGAAGAATGACTTTCCACTTCCAGAAGGACCAAGAATAAAGAAGTTACTATTGTCCGTAATCTTGTTCTTGCCTTCCTTGCCGCTGATGTCAATGGCTACTGGCACTCCCTGTCGGTCTGTGTAATAGACTTTGAGGGGAGTGTCCTCACTATGCTGGATATGCTCCTTGTACATGAGACAAGTGGCAGCATCGCTCAGTGTCAGGAATCGGTCATAGTCTGGATTCATACCGTAACAGTTGCCAGGGAATGAGTTCACGAACAGTTCCAACTGGTTATATGCCCTTTTGCTGATATGTATGCCCATACGGCCAAAAGAGTTCTCCAGATGGTTGGTGCATTTCTGAATATCTTCGTCGATGGGGACTGACACGACAAGATTGAAATGGGCATACACAAGCTGCTTGTTCTCTCTGGCAATCACATCCTGTACTTTCTTGATGTCCTCGACAGCAATAAGGTTACTGGGATTGGGCATACTTGCATGGCGATTTTTCTTCTTGTCAAGCAAGGAAAGTTCTCGCTTCTGATTCGGCATAAAAATCATCTGATTGTAGATGACTGTCTCTGCCGTAGGTATGTTGTCCACGATAGACACAAGGTCAACCGGCATTGAGATGTTATTTACCTCAATGTTGGTATATGGTCGAATGACTCCGGGGAGGTTAATGCAGTCAACATCCACAAGGCTGTATATCTTGCAGCGTTTGTTACCCATGCTGATACACTCATCGTCAACCTTGAAGTTGGTCATAGAGACTATCTTGTCGGTAAAGTTCATGGAGAAGTAGCGGTCAACATAGTCTCTGGCTGTTGCGCCATCAAGATAAGTGGAATCAACACCGCTGTCTTTCAGCTGGTCTTTGACCTTGCGAATCTTCACAAGGAAATCACGCCATTTCTTGCTATCAAAGGAGAAAAGGCGACTCTTCTTGTTTTCCTGTGTGATAATAAGATAGGTCTGGGCATCAGTATATGTGCGACCAGTAAAATAGCGGAAGTAGCTTTCACTCAGAAACTCGTGGTTGTCATTGGTCTCATCCTGAAACTTCTTTCTGATAAATACATCCTGCTTGTGGATAGCATAGCCTTCACCAAGGGTCTGGGCAAGAGCGGTCAGCAGGTTGGTAAACTCATAATAGTTGTCAATGTTTGCTGAGTATTTCTGGACGGGGTTCTCTATCTTCAGAACAGCCGAGTATTCGCCTGTCTTGGTATAAAGCACGCCGATGCCATCCACATCCTCCACAGAGAAGTAGATGTCCTGAAATATCTTCTTGCGCTTACCACCTGTACCGAAAGCCTTGACAGAGGTGAACATACCCAAGAGGATGGCTGTAAATGCTATGAGTACGTACCAAATCATTTTTATTCTTCTGTTTCTTCCTCAGGGTCTGAGTATTCGTCAAGAATGTCATCGTCATCTGAGATGAGGTCATAATATCCGAGCCAGATTTCCATGTAGGTGTCTATATCAAGACAGCCATTTATGGAATAATATGGCTCGTCAGGTTCGCTTACACCTTCATACTTGCCACTGATGAATGTGCTGATGTCGCCGACAATCGCTTCCCTGAGTCTTTCAAGTAGAAGCCATTGACCTTTCTCGCTGAAGTCATCGAAGCTCTTGTACTTGTCAGCATCAATGAAGAAAAAGGAGTAGAACAAGGACACATTGCTCTTAAAGTCAATGAAGTCAACAAACGCCATATCATTCACAATGCTGATGTCCACCTTGAAATCACTGGGCAACTGAACAAACCTAGCACCGTCAGGTAATTGTTTTATTATTGTTAATGGTCTCATTTCAAAATCGGTCTGATTCATATAAAGGTAGGCCCATCCTGTCGAGAGGGATGAGCCTACCGATTACACATTATTCAAATTGTGACACACTTGCTCATTTGTTTACATTTGAATTTGGGGTTTACATCTTCGTTGAATAGGCATAGATGAACACTCCATGGTCTTCCTTCTTGGTGTGCAGCCCCTTCTTCTGCTTGAAGAAGATGAGAGCCGCACCAGACAAGAGGGAAACAGCGAGGACTATCAAGCCAGCAACGAAGCCAAAGATGCAGTACACAACGATGAAGCCGAGGATGGCTCCTCCAACGGCGATAGCCGCCCAAGTGATGTAGCGTCCCTGTATTCCCATGAATTCGAGCGGTTTCTGGAGTCCCTTGAACATGGGATAACTGACGTACTGGCTGTTTTTAGTCTCTTCTGCCATGTCGTTTCACTTTTAAGCCTGTTATTGCCTCACCGTTAGAGTCCGAAGAACAGAGGCAGAGCCTGAGCTGCTGCAACGAGGAAGATACATGCGCCAACGACCATCATGATCTTCTTCTTGACATCCTGCTCCTCGTTGTTCATGGCGATGTACACGGAAATCGCACCGACAACTGCAACGACACCAGCAATTGCATAACACAACTTAACAACAAAAGGGATGTACTTGGCAATCTCCTCTGTGACAGTGGATAGAGCATTGGTTCCTGCCGTGTAGTCACCCGCTGCGTTTTGGGCAAATGTTACTGCCGTTCCGCAAAGGAGCATGAGTGCAGCCATCTTCATACGATTGGGCTTGAAGATGTTCTTTGCGAACATTTTGATTTTCTTCATTTCGTTTCCTGAAGTTTGATTGTTTTACTGATAAACTTTTCACCATCTTACACACGATATATTTCTCTTCTGGCCAGTCGAGAGTTGTTTGTTATCCTGTTTCTATATGATATTGTAACCGAAGAATGCCGGGAACAGCACATAAGCTCCAATCATGAATAGACATGCTCCAATGAGCATCATGATGGATTTTGTAATGTCACCTTCACCTGTCTGCATCTTGATATAGATTTGCAAGGCTCCGATGATTGCCACCAATCCTGCTATAGCGTATGACAGATAGACCACATAAAGCATCATGGTGACTGTATAGTCATGGGCGTTTGAC
>Ga0247610_10000983_pt1 | contig 36983 bp, 32 predicted proteins | sample 174DNAGHGhighgp2_FD_193483 | JGI IMG/M metagenome (GOLD analysis project Ga0247610, IMG submission 193483) | Sheep rumen microbial communities from Palmerston North, Manawatu-Wanganui, New Zealand - 1742 DNA GHGhigh gp2 | ecosystem: Host-associated > Mammals > Digestive system > Stomach > Rumen...
CTGCACCGTGGGGCCGATGAAAAGACAAGAGTCGGAAAGCACCAACGCTCCCCGACCCCCTTTCATCTCATAACCGGCATATTACCGTCCAATCCCATAACTCTCTCTCCACCGCTCCTTCGCCACCTTCAGCGCAGCCTCAATCTCCTCCAGCGGCACCGCCCCGCCAAGCATCCGCTGCACATACTCCGGCGTGATACCGTCGATGTCCATCGAGCAGGAACGCCCCTCCATATCAATAAACTCCTTGATCTTCTCTACCAGTTCTTCGTTTATCTTATTTTCCATAATCATTCGCGATGCAATTACTGCTGCATCAGGCCTTTATAATGTTAAACAAATAATAATCAAAAACCATAAGCTATCCCATCACATCCTCCTCCCCAAGCGGCTCATACTTCCCGTCCTTGCACTCCAGGATTACCGTGCCGCTTTCCAGCACCCGCACGGTATGCCACTGTCCGATGGGGATATTCAGGGCAACGCACTCGCCACCCGGCGAGAGTTCGATGACCTCCGTCTCCTCCAAGTTTGGTGAGCCTGTCGAACCACCTGCCTCGTTATAAAACACCTCCTGCAGCCGTCCCCGCAGGCACACCACCGTCTCCGAGCTGTGCCGATGCCGATGTATCGGCAGCGGACTCCCCGGCTCAATCGCGTTCAGCATCCGCTGCGAGCCGTCCTCCGCTGAGTTCCGCAGGTCATAATTCATCCGCAGCCGGGGCGATGCCTTGGCCGCAGCCGTCAGTTCATCCAATAAAGCCTGTGTTATCTTCATGTCAACTTTTCACTTTTCATTTTTAACTTTTAACTTTTAACTTTTAACTGCTGGAGGTACTCCTCATGCAGATGATAGTATTTCTTCATGAAGAGGAGATAGGCGAGGCAGAGGCAGAGGATGATGGTTATGAGATACATCCAATGTGCCAGATGAGTGTCAGGAATCAGATACACCATAATTAGTGAGATGGCGAGTTGCAATCCCATGTAGATGAGACTCACTGCCACATGACTCAATCCTAATTCATTCGCCATCAGTTGAAAAGCATGCTTGCGATGTGCCTCACCCAGGTTCTCATGCAGCATGATGCGATGGATGATGGTACATACGCCATCCACGCCATACAACACCATGAATATCAGCCAGGTGATGTCACCGGTCTGCATAATCTTGCAACCTATCATGAAGAGCAGGATGAAAGCAATCCCCACACTCCCCACATCACCGGCAAAGCACTTCGCCTGGTTCTTCGGTCGAAAGTTGAACCAACTGAACACCAACAGCGATAATCCCACCACGATCATCAATGATTCATCCACAAATCCTACCCCATACGCCATTTGACATTTCACATTTAACATCACGAGCGGTATGAGTACCGCGAGCGAGTATCCCGCTGTAATCCCATTGATGCCATCCATAAAATTATAGATGTTCGTGGCACCAACGCATACGATCAGTGCCGCAATGCCAGCTGCAGCCTGCCAATACCACTCCCAATCTTGCAGCTCCATACTCTCATCTCTCAACTGATATAACAGCAGTCCCATTGCCACAAACTGAGTCACCAGCCTAACGCTGTCAGGTAGCGAATGGACATCATCAAAAAAGCTTATCCCGGCAGCCAATGTCACCGCTGCCAACATCCAAGGATACTGGAATCCAAAGAACGCACTCCATACCCATAGTCCGATGACAAAGATAATTCCCCCACCCCGAATCACAATCTTCGTGTGGGAACTCCGCTCATTCGGTTTGTCGATAATGTTAAACCTGTCCGCTATACGGAAATACAACAATTCTGCCGCAACCAGTATTGCGGCAATTACAAGGTATATTTTCATTGTCCTTTTATTCTTGCTTAATTAGGCGTAAGCCTTCTTTGATATCTTCTAACGAAACTCTGCCTCCAAGCATTCGACATACATACTCTGGCGTGATGCAGCCTGGATTCATTGAACAGCTACGGGCTTCGCACTCTATAAACTCTTTAAGTTTTTCTATTAATTTTTGATTATCCATTATCAGAAGTGAATTGTATAATGATATGATATGCCACCTGTGAATCCGCGGCCATGCACCAGACAGGCTTGGAGAAAGAGGTGGCGCCAAAGAAGAACGTCAACACCGGCATTCACTCCGACTCCATCCCATTCGGTCATGAAACGGAGATTACGATAAAAACCAGGGCGTAAAGCTATGCCTCCTGCTACTCCTCGACGATTTCTATTAGACTCATTGAAGAAATAGCGATAACCTAAATGAGCAGATAGTTCCTGCTTCCCAATGATAAAACTCTTAGAAGCCACGATGTAAGCATTTTGAAAGTATGTTCCCCCTTTTTTTCTGAGCCATCGTTCAATGAATTGCTCAACATCGTCAGCTCCGATGGCTACAGCAGGCCACCATTTACCTTCCTTGAGCGGACGGAGTTTCAATCCCATCCGTCTGTCTTCATTATAATATCCTAAAGGCTCATCTGGATCTTTGCTTTTGTGCATCTTTAATAATGTACAAGCATACGATAATTCAATCCATGACCATGGGGTAATGCTTATGAAATAGCCACCCGTATTGTATTTCTCACCTTCACAGACTAACTGGTCAGGTGTAAAATGATCATCAAGGTAGAAAACACCTCCCCGGAACGTTCCAGCCTCTGCAGTTTCTGCAGTTGGGACGGCCATCAGTCCTGTCGTCCCACAATACTCTTGAGCAGACGCTATAGAAGAGACCATAATTACAATCAATAGAAACGAATATCTCATCATTATTATCCATCATCCATGGCTCCTTCATTCACCCTTCACCGCACTCCGCACCCCGTCGAACATCAGCTTCGGGAAAAAACGAAGGGAGTCAAGGGGGAAGATTCGTGCGTGACGGAAGAGGTCGCCGATGCGCCAGCCCATCGAGATAGCTTTCCTTACCAGGAAGGGATATTTGCTGTAGTAGCTCGTGTCGCGGTTGTGGCCGAAGTTGCCCACCTCCATCACAAACGAGCAGATCCGCTCCGCTTTCCTCCTGAGTCTATCGTTTACTTGTAATGAGCCGGTTACAGAGCCAGTCGAAGCAGTCGAATCATCGTTTTCGTTGAGCAACGGCATCGCTTCCAACGGCATTCCCAGATACTCCACCGCAAAAGCTCCGAACACCTTCCATTCCGACATCAGCCCCATCTTCCGCAGCCTTTGCTCCAGTAACGCGATATCAATCGAATCCTTATACGTCCACAGCAGCCTGCACCAGTCACAGATCTGCCTCAGGCCGATACCGCCCTTGTAGAAATGCTTCAGGAAGTGCGTGAAGATAAAGAGAATGTCATTGTTCACTTCCGGCAACAGCACATCCGTCCCACCGTCTTTCCATATCCTGACATTCCCCTTGCCACACGAATCTTCCTGCAGCTCGTCAATCACCTTGTCCATTTTGGATGACAATCCACATCGCAGACTGCCGTGCAGCTCCACTATCCACGGGTCGATGGTCATCCCGATGTGGCGGGAATACGACTCCTCCCTGTCCACGTTCTGTGCCAATGGAGTCAAGTATTCCAAAGCCTTGTCGAAGTTCTCATCGCTCAAGAAGAAATCTATATCCCCGCTCGTTCTCCAGAGCGGCCGCTCATAGCATTGCGCCACCCCTTGTCCTTTCACAAGCAGCGTATAGATACCCTCCTTCTGCATCCGACTGACCAGCTCACCGATGAATCTGTTCATCGCCGAGTTGCGCTGCTCCAGCTGCACCATCTTGCCGATAACCTTCAGCACCTCCTCCTTTGGAGGTTTCTGACCTTTGACATGGTCCAGCCCTGCAGCCACCAGTCCCAGCACCGCCTGTTCTTCACCCAGACGGAACACCTCGGCGAAGTCGATGTCACCACAATCCTGCAGTTCCACATCACGTTCCCAGAGTCCGGCTTGGAGTAAAGCGAAGAACGCCCGCTGAGTATTCTTGGCTTCTTTAGAGAATGCCATACAAACTATACTATCGTCTCAACAAGTTACTATACAGCCACTTCTTCAGCCCAGGAGGAGTCTTCACAAACACACGGATGTAAATCTTGTTCATCAATGCTTCCCAACGGTTAATCATCCCGTGTTCCAGCATAATGTCCTGAAGTTTCGACCATCCGATGATACGCTCCTTCGACCCGCGCTTGCTGTCAAAGCCGTTTCCCACACGCACATACACCATCGTCTCGTTGATGTTCGCCAACTTGCAGCCTGCCACAATCATATTCAGCCACAGCAGGTAGTCCTCCAGCAAGAGCAATGTCTGATAGCCTCCCGCCTTCATCAGCGCACTCTTCTTGATGCACGCCGTGACGTGATTCATCGGGTTGCGCTTCTTCGCCATCTTCACAATGTCCTCGTGCTTGGCCGGACACACACGTAGGCGTGTCTCCTCCTTGAATGGATCTTGGTTGAACTCTGCAATGTCACCTCCCAGACCATCCACCTCGGGATGTGCCTCCACGTAGGCTATCTGCTTTGCAAAACGTTCCTTGTCGCTGATGTCGTCCGAGTCCATCCGCAGGATGTAGTCGCCAGTGCATAGCTCCGAGCCGATACGTAAAGCCTCACCCAAGCCTCTGTTCACCTCCTGCGGGTAGTATTTCACTACCTCCTCACGCCCCTTCTTGAACTCGTCGAGCACCGAATACAGGCGCTCGTTCAGCGGTCCGTCAAACACCACGACCACCTCGTCCGGCTTGCGGGTCTGCTGGTCGTATATACTCTCCAATGCTATTTTCAAAAAGTCCGGGTCGTCGTTCTTGTACACGGACATTAAAACCGAATATTTGTTTGCCATATTTAGTTTATTATATTTTATACTTACATTTTAGCCCATTTCAAAACATCAAAACTTTCATTTTAGCCCATTCCAAGACGTCAAAACATGCATTTTAGTCCATTTTGCTTTGTCTATTCAATTATATTTCTTACCTTTGCGCTCGAAATAAAAAAACAATATATATGGATGAGAGAATCATACTTGAAGTTCTATCAGAACAGAAGGAAGAGAGCGCACAAATGAACCCTTCGGATTGGTGTTCACGTATGGAAGAAGAACAATTTGAATGGGACAGTCCATTGGCACAAGTCGTTATTGGCGTGCGTCGTTCAGGCAAATCTACACTCTGCCACAAAGTCCTTCTCCAGCATGGCATCCGTTATGCATACGTGAATCTTGACGATGACCGCCTTATGCAAATCAATTCATCGGACCTGAACACCATACTCAGCTGCGTCTATCAGCTGTATGGCACCGAAATCAAATATATTCTGTTAGATGAAATGCAGAACGCCGAAGGGTGGCACCTTTTCGTTAATCGCCTTCTGCGAAATGGAATGCACGTATTCGTAACAGGATCCAATGCCCATCTCCTCAGTAGTGAGTTGGCCACACACCTCACCGGACGCTACAATGAAATAAGACTATATCCATTTTCATTCTCGGAATACTGCTCCCTCAAGAAGCTTGATATACATGGCTTTACCACCAAAGCCAAGGCATCTGTGAAGGCTGCTTTTACCGAATATCTGATCAACGGAGGCTTCCCAGAACTCATTCATGTCCATAACAAACGTGCATACGTCCAAGGACTCATCGAAACAATCATAACCAAAGACATCAAGAAACGCTTCCGCATCCGCAATATAGACGCACTACGCCAGATTGCCAACCACCTTATAAACAACATTTGTCAGGAGATCAATTATGACGACCTGTCCAAACAGTTCAGCATAAAGAGTCCTACGACCTCACAGAAATATATCAGCTATCTTGTTCAGGCATTCCTCATCATACGGATTCACAAGTTTTCTTTTAAGAGTCGTGAGCGTCTTCGCGATTCCAAAGGCTATGTCGTGGACACTGGTCTAATCGCCAATCGGTCAGACGCACTATTGCCGGACAATTACGGATGGCGGTTAGAAAATATCGTTTATATAGAACTTCTTCGGCGAGCTGCGCCACTCTTCTATGATGTATATTATTATAAGCCAACCAGTCGTAGCAAAGAAGTCGATTTCGTCGTCTGTGAGCAAGGGCGCGTGATTGAGCTCATTCAAGTAGCATACGACATCAGCACCTCCAAAGCCTACAAACGCGAAACGGAATCACTCCTTCAAGCCTCAGAAAAGCTCAACTGTCAACAACTGACCCTCATCACCTTAACAGAATCACATAAAGTGAGTATCATAGGTCAAACCATTCATATTACTCACGTCATAGACTGGCTATTGAAAACATGAAGTTCGACCTTCAAAAAGTCCGGATCATCGTTCTTGTACACGGACATTAAGACTGAATATCTGTTTGTCATAAATGCAATAAAATATCAGTAAATAAAACTGTTAAATCCCTCCATTCAAACGAATCGCTTTAAAAAGTATGTAACACTAATAGGAAAATGCCTAAGAACATTCTTAGCGTAGCGTTTCAATCTTCCTTTCAGTGACTGATGCTGATGGAGTAACCTCACAGCATCCGCAATAGTTTGTTTTTCATCTTTCAGACTATCCAACAGCATCTTTCTCAGTTCTGGCCGTGGCCTATATGTCAAGCTCCAACTCTGATATGGCAGACAGTCATTATAATCATATTCCTTATATTCTATCGACGACTTTATCTTCCCCAACAACTGCGCACCTCTTTCCGTAGCTACACTTACAGCAGATACGCCGGCCCTATTGCCTAGGAACTTCTTGCCCCAGAAATCACCAAGCCGAATATCCGTATACTCCAATGTGCCTCTCAGCTTACAGTCATTGCAACCTTCGTTCAAGACCTGATCACTGAAAAACAACTCATAGAAACCGTCATCGCTCGCTTTGTTCGTAAAACAAGAGCGACCACCAGCTTCTAACTCAACATTATATGCACCCCATCCTCTAACCTTACTGCGGAAATTTACTTTATCAAATCTCTCAACATTATGTTTCTGTTTCTGCTGTTTTTGATACTTAATCCAGACGAACATTGAAGGACATCCATGACAATATAAATCCACAAACACAAAGTTTTCTCTGCAATTACGGAGCTCAGCCAACTTGTTCAAGGCATAAATCTGACAAGGAGTCCCAAAAACAGCATACTTCTGGTTCTTGCAGTTTCCTATCACTTCTTTCAGGGCATCATAGGCGTAGCTTTGGATATACTTTGAACCTCGGAAGGGTGTGGTTTCTTCACCTGTTCTCGCAATACGATGTTCGGCTCGTGTTCTCTCTTCATTATAAACAACGCCGACTACTTTGTAACCGTCATCAATCAGTTGTCTTGCCAAAAGGTCTCCAATTCCGCCTGAAGTAACTCGCTTAAGTAGCTCCGAGTCTTTTGCCCAGGCTGAATATAGCGGTTTCCGCTCTAAATCAGATGTCGTGCTTACCTGAACATCCTTATCATACTTATAACAAGTCTTAACGCACAGGCCACAGTCAATGCACGATTCTGTGTCAACGACAGGGCGATAAAAACCGTCTTCATTCAACTTTATTGTAATTGCCCCTGTCGGGCACACAGCTCCGCATAACTGGCAGCTCGTACATTGATGAACTACCGCAGAATCATTTACATTCATAGTTCTATCATTCTTTTGAGATAATCTTTTGATGCAGCCCTACGTTTGTCTATCTGGTCATTGACGAAATTCCAATCAACGCGCTTATTGAAGATGATGTTCAAGTCCCATTGGTCATCAATTCCACGGTCATCAATGCCGTATTCCTTCATCAGGTTCAGCAGCTTGTTGGTGTTGTCACGAAGTCTCACTGCCATATCCCGCCCCGTGATGAGAGAAAGCACACAGCCGTGAAAGGTATCTGTCACAACACATTCGGCATACTTGAAATACCGCAGCAGTTCCACAGGATCAGTATTGATGTTCTTGTCTGCCCATTGGTGATAAAAGCCCGGACAAACCACTATCATTCCTTTGCTATGAGCATAATCCAAAATAGATTGGTATTCCTTCGGGTCGTTCAACCTGCTTTCGTAGGCATATACCAGCAAATACTTTGGCAATCCAGGATTGGTCAATCGCGACAGTTCCTCTTTATAGCCGTATAGAATGACCGGATCGACTACCAGTTCTGCATCTTTCCCTGTGTATTCTTTGGCAATGGCAATAGAGTTCTGATCACGCATCGATAAGCCCACCATCGAATTGAGACCATTCCGAACAAAATCCTCACAATGCACCCGCTTCACATCCTCAATTGTAGTCGGGCCAAAACACCCCGCATATGCAAACACCTTCTTCGACGGCAGGTTATATCCGAAGAACTCCGGCGTAGGCCCGGCGAACAAGGAAAACACCTCGTCGCTTCCTATAATCACACCATCCAACGGTGCAGAAGTCTTGCTGCTTTCCCCAATCAGATTCTCCTGTGCATTGAACCTACTGAAGAGCTGTTTCTTCTTTATGTTGAACAGGAATAGCTTTAGCCCGCGTTCCCTGATATAATTGACGAAATAGCCTACAGACTTGATGGAAATCTGATGTTTCTCCTTCACCGATTTGTCGGCAAAGTCATAGTTCGTCTCAAAACGCAAGGCCTTAGCCTCAATATTGAAATCCTTTTTCAAAACCTTTATCAGGGCATTCAGCTGAAGTGAGGCCCCGTGGTTATGAACGGCGTAGTGTGTGATGATCCCGTATTTCATATATGTCACTTTTCGTTTACGATCTTTCTGTATTTGTCAATGATACTTGACGAGACAATCCCCCAGGAGAAATTTTCAGAGATTAACCGCCTTGCATTGACAGACTTCTGATTTAAAGAGTCTTTTTCCTCAATCGCTTTTCTTATGGTCTTAATTACAGAATCAATAGTCGTCTCTGCAACCCATCCTGCATCATAGCGCCTTGTTATCTCTCCCAGAGATGTTCCTTTTGTAATAACACAAGGAACTCCGTAACTCATGGCTTCAAGGATTCCCATAGGCATACCTTCATGTCGGGAAGTTTGAATAAAAATGTCTGATTCAAGCAGCAGCCTTTCTTTTTCTTCTCCCTGAACTGCGTGATGTAATTCTACAATATCCTCAACACCATTGTCTTTTATCAACTTTGATAAGTTAATAAACCATTCTCTTATGTTATCGGGGCCATACAAATCAAACCTTACATGATTATCAGATAAGAAAGAATGCAAAGATTGGATTGCTCCTATCAACAAATCCAATCCCTTTGTACCTGGTTCTAAACGTCCGATATAAATAATGCGGAAGTCATCTTTATTATCGAAACTCTGTTTAAATGATGAAGGTACCACTATCCCATTTGTTCCTATGAACTTCGGGCGTTTGTAATGAGTGTTTGTCAATTCACTTTCTGACAGGCATTGCACAGCGGCACAATTATACACGAATCGATTAAAGAATAATAGGTTCGCAATCTTTTTCTTCCATCGTTTCTGCTTTTGTGCTTCTACGACCAACCCACCATGCGGTATTATCACATAAGGAATATGATCATTTATAAGCTGACGGGCAATTTTCACGAATTCGATATGATACACTTCATGGAAGACAACAACATCAGGTGCTTGGAATTCAGCAGAAACATCATCCTTCCAGCCCTTACCATGGTATACGAACTGTTTTTCTATTCCATCAATCTTACAATCGATGATATTCATCAATGCCGTTTCTGCATACTTCCCCTGATGAATTATATGCTGAGGAACCACAACGCAAACTCCATTATATGGATTGTTGCGTAATGATGCTATATGGAGTATTGTCATGTTTAATCAATCTTTATGAGAAAAGGATGAATCTCTCTAAAAGTATTTTTCTCGCCATTTTTATTGAAATGAAGCCTGCTTTATAGCCATAAATACTCTTAAAGAGCTTATACATCAATTTATGGAAGGGACCGAAGTAGTTAATCAATGAATCATTAACAAGGTCATCAAACTCTGAGACATCGTAACCATGTGTTTTCAGTATGTTTAATCCCACAAAGATACTACAGAAATTATTGAGTATTGCTGTTGACCTTTTATTCTTTTTATCGAACTGCTTTATATTGTCTCTCAATAATTGAAAAAACAAGCGGTGTGCATTTAGCCCCTTCTGCAACTTCACTGCAGAATAATGATTAGCTCCCAATCGGTAAAGGCTATCTGGCATAGCATCATCTCTAACAATATAATTATCTCCAGACTGGAGAATTGCCCTCATATGCAACTCTATATCTTGCAACCGAGGAAATGCCTCATTAAATCCGCCCAATGATTTGAAATACTCAGATCGCCATATTGGTGAAGTCACCTGCCAGCCACCTTGTGCGGAGGCGAAATAATACTTCATGTCCTTCACATCTGTCCGGGAACATTTTTGAGCATGAAGAGGATTATCCTTAAACGATGCCATGGGGAACACAGCGAAATTGGCATTAGTGTGTTCAATCACTTTTAGCCTGTTCTCAAGACAGGTATTTGTTAATAAGTCATCACCATCCAAGAAAATCAAATAATCACCCTTGGAAGCAAATGCCCCGATATTTCTACACATGGAACCGCCCTTGGGCAATTTGGTTCTTGTTAAAAAGAGAATCCTTTTGTCCTGCTCACAATACCTTTGAATGATTGCTTCACCTTCATCGGTTGAACCGTCATCCACACAAATCAGCTCCCAGTTTGAGTATGTCTGGCTTAAAACACTCTCTATCGTTTCAGCTATGGTATCGGCATTGTTAAAGACCGGAACCACGACACTGACTAACGCATTCTCTTTGTTGATCATCTCATTACTTCACTTAATTATACTTAATAGCTATGGCATTATACTTGGCTCAAAGATAGTATGATAGTGTAGGTAGTTACCTTCTGAATAAACCGTATGCTCATTCAAAAGCATAGTCATATAGAATAGGTAGATTCCATAGAAACACCATATTAGCAATGGAACCATACATAGAATTTTATCTTGTCTTTTCAATTTTGGAAGCACTTGAGCCAAAGCAAAAATAACATATATAAACAAGTAGGCGGACATCCTGCCATGAAAGTCTAAGCGGAAACTTCTGACAATAATGACAAAAACGGCCAGCACATAAATCCGGCTATTAGGCCCGGAAAACAAATTCTTTCTTGTAATAACATAAAAGGATGGGAATAACAAAATAGAGTTATGTATTAAGCCAAATATCGAATAACCTTGTACTGATCCTAAGTGCTCCTCGTAGGTCTCTCCGAGAAATTCATTTCTTGACAAGAACATCTCATAAATCTCTTCGGTAAAAAACATCGTTGACAGAAGTCCTACAACTACAATGGCGAATAAGACAATAGGTTGGACTTTCAATATTAAAATATCTAACAACGGCAGTATTAAAAAAATCAATGCAGAAGTATGGAAGAAACTAGCAGCAACAACCATGCCCATATAAGGGAGCCAGCGTTTCTTTTCAATATAAAACAGGTCAAAGGCTATCCACAAAACTGAAGCTGCCATTGTACTTCTCAAAGCTGATATCCAGTTGAAGCAGAGTACACTCATTGTGAGGATAAGGAAAAAGAATAGTGGATAGTATTGGGATGACATCCATTTTCTCGTGACATAATAAAGCGAAGAGAATACAAATATGGTGTGAGCGATAATAAAGTCTGAGAATCTGGGAAAGAAGTTCATGAAATGATAGAACCACGTTTCACCTGTGCCACGGATTTCCCCACCCACTTCTTCTACAGTACGGCCAGTTTCATAGTATTTATAATAGGACCAGTAATCTAGTCCATAATTGTACCTTATCGCAAAAAACACCGTGATGATAAGAAAAGATAGCGGTAGTATAAAGTTTCTCTTCCTCTTCTCATTTTTTGTCATCCAGAATAGCAGGATGATTAAAACACATATAGTATATTGAATAAACATAAAATATTCTATTTTTAAGATATAAAGATATTAACAATACACCTTTCAGCTACATACATAGTCACACACGAAAACGATTCGCAATCTTCATTGCTTTGTTTCCCATTACTAGTTGAATCATCGACAAGACAAAATCTCGTTCGAAATGCATATAATATAACGAATATAGTATAATGAAAGCGATAGCACAAATCCATTGTACGACTATATTGACATTGACAACTGCGAATAGCACTATAAAAGGTATGCCTAGGAGCAAAGAAAGAACAAGGGGTGGCAGTGGAACCTTAACATATTCGTAAAAACGAATTCTCACAAGTTTCTTTACCACAAACAGGAAGAATAACACGTAGCTCAGCACGCTGACGATAACCTGTCCGTATGCAACCGCCTTTATTGAAATCATACCGGCTATGACAAGCGATGTCGTCGAGAGTAGTATGCGGACTATTGTCCAATAAAAGCCTATATCCGTTCTGCCGTATGAGGTCTGTATAGAACTGGACATAGAGTCAAGGCAGGTTAGTAATCCGCAAATCGACAATACCTTAATAAAAAACGATGTCTCTGCGAACTCTGGAGCATACAATACGGCCACAACGGCATCAGCGAACACAAACAATACAGCATAAATCAATACTGTTGTTACACTAACTACACGAAGCATTTTCAGGAAATACTCCCGTACGGCGTTAACGTTATCTTGGATTTTTGCAAAAGCAGCGGCAGCAACATTGGTTACTAATGACACAATAATCTGATAGGGACGATAGATTAACTCTTTTGCCAAATTGTATATGCCTAAATCGTCCATAGTGAAGAAATAGCCGATGAGGAAAATATCTATTTTTGCACTTATAAAATCGAGGATACTGCTACCTAATTTGTATATGCCAATCTTAATAAACTCTCGGACATCGTCATACTTAAAATGCACTTGGATGTTAAGATTCTTAGACCCTGCGATAGCGTAGGATGCCTGGCATATTGCGACTAAAAGCAATTGACTGAACACAAGACTATACACACCCCATCCCAGCCAAGCAAACACTACTGCTGCAATAAGCCCTATTGTAGAGCTGACAATAGACACTTTAGACAGAAAGTCAAATTCAAGATTTTTCGATTTTATGGTCTGAAATATTTTCCCAAAGGCATGGAGAAGTATTTGAATGGCTAATATCGGAATGATGATTTTTAATATTGGCTCTTTATAGAATGTTGCGACAAATGGTGAAGCCAAACAAACCACAAGAAACAATAGGACACTAAGCAATAAATTCATCCAGAACAGCGAAGAGTACTGTTCTTGGGTGATATCCTGTTTATGAATGATTCCTACAGTAATTCCGAGGTCTGCAAATACATCCGTAAAAGCGATGACCATTGATGCGATGGCAATAAGACCAAAGTCTGAAGCTTCTATCAGATGTGTCAGGATGGCTATTCTAAGCAACTGTATCAATATCTTATACACAGTCGCCACCATATTCCACCTGACGCTTTTGGCCGCCTTTTCTTTTAATTCCATTATTGATTACTAGTGTTGTTACCCGTAAACAAAGCTACCCACTTTGGCGTTTTATAAGTCCAACTATACTGCTCAATATAATGAACGAGATTGTCATTTACTAAAGAACCTCCTTTTATAGCTTTCTCCAGGATCTTGGATAATTCCGAAAAATCACTGAAGGTATAATATGGCATTCCGAATTGTTCAAAATGCTCATATTTCAGCCATGCGGCATTTATGACCGTTGAACGGCAGAAAAGGTACTCTGCCAAAGAGGCGGAGTTACTATCGGTGGTTTGAGCATGAACAAACATATCTGCACATTTTCGCAAATAGACTATATCTTGATATGAGAGATATTGATCATATATCTTGTATTCAAAGCCTTCTTGCTCCATCTTTTGTCTTACACGTTCGATCTGTAGCTTTCCTCCGTAAGTCATAGGGAATACGAGCATCGTATTATGTGGTAGCCTATCTTTTATTCTTGCTAAAGCTTCTACAACTTCAATATGATGCTGCTCTTCGTGGGCATTATAGCCTACCGTAACAATAAACTTTCCTGCTAAACCAAGAGCTTCTTTCGCTTCGTCGCGGCTGACATGCACATTCTCCATTAAGCGATCAATAGACTCCGATCCAAAATCCAAATCAACGAATTGGCTTTCCTTGACAGCAAGTTTATCTATAAGCTCTTTCTTAAACCTTGGGTTGTCTGATGAGCATACGTAGTCATAATGTGAAATATACTCTCGCATCAATCTTGAGTAACGCTTCGATCTTCTTAATACATCCGACCCCCATGGCGTTAAAAGAGTTTTTTTAGCAATTTTTCTGATTAGGCTCCAACATTTTAATGTCTCATTACTCAAATAATGGTAGTTGACAACATCATAATGTTTATTTTCGGATATTCTATCTTGAATAAACTCCTTAAATGAAAGCGTTACATCCCTTTCTTTAATATGAATTCTTAACCTAGGTATTTTATACAGGAAGGATGGAAAATGACTTTTCGTATGTACTATTAAATCACAGTACTTACTTGCACTACATGGCTGTTCTGTCGTGAGTTTACTCCAGAAACAATCTATTATAAGAGTGGGATCTGCATGTTTCACTCTTTTTATCAAATTACCTATCCATTTTTCATCGGCTAAATTACCGACGACCAAGAATCTACTCATTGTAATTATAAAACGTTAATCATCTTCAAATACTCTGGCCACTCGCCCATATCTTTCCACGCATGTTCGCTCACAGGAAAGCATCCAACGCGGCCACCACGGGCTTTGATTTTCTCCATCAAATGAGTGATGTGGAAGAACTCACCTTCGGGAATCTCATCGATGCAGCTGGGATTGAGGATATACACGCCGGTGTTCACCTGGAAGGTGAGCTCGGGCTTCTCACTGAGGGCGGTCATCAGGCCGTCCTCGCCGGTCTCTATCACGCCGTAGGGAATCTTGAAGCTCTTCACCATCGTGACGATGGTCAGGTCGTTGTGGTTGCTCACGTGGTAGTCATACACATCGCGGTAGTCCTGCTCGTTGATGCTGTCGCAGTTGGAGACGAAGAACGGCGTAGTGATCTTGCCTTTCAGCAGCGACACGCTGCCGATGGTTCCAAGCGGTTTCTCTTCCTGGAAGAACTCGATGTCGTACTTGTGGTCGAGCTGGCTGAGGTAGTACTTCATAATGTCAGCCTTGTAGTTGACCGACATATAGAACTTCGTGCAGCCAATCTCCTCGAACTGGTCGAGGATGGTCTCCAGGATGGTCTTGTCACCGATGGGTACCAGGGGCTTGGGGATGACGTTGGTGATGGGTTTCAGGCGGGTGCCCTTTCCTCCGGCCATAATGACCACGGGCAGGTTAATCTTTTCGCGATTCTGTACAACCGTATCAGAAAACACATCTTCCCAGAAAAGTACATCAACAATTTCTCCACTTTCATTCAATACAGGCATACAATCTATAAGTTCTTTGATCATCACCTGCTTGATTTCATCCAAAGATTCTTTGTCAGAAGCGTAAATTTTATCCCTATCAAGGATAGTGGACACAGGATCCGACAACGAAGAATGCCTGATTATTGCCCTTTGAATATCACCAATGGTAAGTATGGACTCAAACTTATCTCCGTCAAAGACGAAGACGAGTTTTGTTCGATGACCGTCCATCTTCTTCAAAGCTGAAATGATGGAATCGGTAATGCTGATTATCTTATCCTGGATTTTAGATGTGTTATTCATATCTGTAACTATTTCAACAATCGAACACTACTCGGAATATTCACCACCCTGTCAGCAAAGAAGATGGTATTCTCCAAACTATCATGCTCACAGTTCTCAAACATGGGCAGGCGGTTCATCAGCTCCCAAATGGGACGGGTCATTACGCCATTGTCGTTGGTTTCTTGAAGAAATTCCTGCTGCTTTTCGTGATTAGGCAGAATGACCACATTTAGCCAATAGTTAGAGAAACTATTCTCCGGCTCAACGAAGAAATCAATTCCATCCACATTCTTGAAATACTCCGCGTATGCAGCAGCAGTAGCACGCTTGTCAGCCACGTACTCATCCAAATGCTCTAACTGTGCGCAGCCAAGGGCAGCATTGATATTAGGCATACGATAGTTAAAACCAATATGGTCGTGACGGAATTCCCATCTGTGAGGTATCTTTGCCTGTGTGGTGATATGCTTAGAGAATGTTCCCAACTCTTCATCATTGAAAAGCATCATACCGCCACCACCGGTGGTGATGGTCTTGTTACCATTAAAACTGATGGCACCTATCTTACCAAAGGTACCAGTGTGCTGACCTTTATACTTTGAACCTATACTTTCAGCGGCATCCTCCACCAATTCTATATGCCATTCTTTGCAGATGGCAGCAATTTCCTCTATGCGTACAGGGTGACCAAATGTATGCATAGGCACGCAAGCCTTGACTCTGCGACCTGTATTCTTGTTGTAGCAAGCAAGCTCATCCTCTTCGTAAGCGAAGTCATAACTCTTATCAAGTTCACCAATGCGGGTATTCTTGCGCACTTCTGCATTCTTTTGGAGCCACTCTTTCAGCGCATCAGGCGACAGTCCCATTGTTTCTTTGTCAACATCCAGGAATACGGGATGTGCACCAATATAGCTCAAAGCATTCTCGGTGGCGATGAATGTCAAAGCCTGTGTGAGTACTTCATCATCACACTTAACGCCTACGAGTAACAAGGCCATGTGGAGGGCGTTTGTTCCACTTACGCAGACCACAGCACGCTTGGCGCCAGTGTATGCTGCCATATCATTTTCAAAACGGTCAACGAACTTACCTACAGAACTTACGAATGTGGTGTCTATACACTCGTTGAGATATTTTTTCTCGTTACCAATAAACTTTGGGATAGCCAAGGGGACAAACTCTTGGTTTCCGTAAAGTTCCTTGATAAATTCAATTACTTTTGAATAGTACATCATATTTTTTCTTAAAAATATAATTTAACAGCAGACAATAAGGATAGGGCTTGAAGCTTTTCTCCTCCTAGACCATTATCCATAATATTCCGATAAATATTCTTTATTCGATCGTTGGATATCTTGTCAAGATATTCAGAATAGCTATCAATATAATTACTTAGTTCTTTATTGGTTTTAATATAATAATCAATAGGATTCATATGTTTCGGCGTTTCAACTGTTCCTAAGCCCGTTTTTAATTTTATCTTCCGTATAATCATAGAAGGTATAGAACCCGGTATTATTTCTTTACCCATAAAATTAAAAGTAAATGCTGTAATTTTGCGTCCTCCCATCTTTTCCCATCCATAGGCAGCTGCCATTGGGTGTTTTTTGAGTATCCATCGTTTATATAATTTGTGGTTATGGCGTATGGAGCAAGGAATGGAGAGACAATATGAAAGAAAATCAAGGTCAGTGAACGGAGAAAAAGTTTCATTATAATTGTATTCGTTCTGTTGCCCATTGTTAGTTCCATTCAAATAACGACAGTACCATAAACCTATCTCTTTATTAGGATATTTGAAGTCTGGACCTAAAACGTGTTTTAAATCGTCCATATAGTGTTTATAGCAAGCACCATCACCAATTACATATTGCTCGTCGTTAGACATAGGTTTACAACTAGGAACTACATCCCCCATCTGTCCACTGTGAATTATACCATAGTCATTCCAATTTATATTTTCAAACAAGCTATTCCCATGTGCGCTTCCCTGATAATATACATTTCCTCCAGTTACCTCGGTTATCTTATCTGCCGTCATTAGCCATTTGGCATCATCCAACGATTTGAACAACCATTCATGTCTTAAATCTTTGGCCATTGCCTTCGGTATAATATCATCCCAATAGTCACATTGAGAAAAAGTAAAATTCGTCTGCTCTGTATAGCCTATCTCATGTGCAACGAAGGTCGTCATACGAGCATCTAAACCTGCAGACAAAGCACAAATGTGTTTGTAACCATATTCGTTGTCCTTTTCAAATTGGCGTTTAACCGCTTCTTTAAATAACTCATCTAACTGTTCAATAGTTTCATCAATATTACGTTCATAATTAGGTGTGTTTGATAAGGTATAGTAATTAATCTCTCTAACAGTATTATTTTCAAAAACGATATAACAACCTGGCTGTATTTTTTTAACCTCTTCACTTAAAGTTCGATCTTTTAACATAAAACCGAAAGATAACAATATAATGGCAGATTCTTCACTAAGGTGATATTGTAAGCCGTTTTCTTTCAATGCGTTATAAACGTTTCCGATTATTGAAGAACAAATGAATTTGTCGTTAACCAAAGCATAATATACAAATTTTTGGCCTAGTTGATCAGTAAAAATTATCCATTTATCTTTTCTCTTATCGTATATTGCTCCCGAAAAGCAGCCACGGAAAACGTTAAAAAAAGTATCTCCGTTTCTTTCATATAATCTAATGACGACATTCAACCATTCTTCATCTCCTTGAAGTTCCTTCTTATTTAACACAAGGCCATCAAGAATTACTATTAAGTTATCAGTCTCAGAGAATAGCTTGTCTTGATTAAACTTAGCAATCATATTATTGACGCATAGTTTATCTTGATACTCAATCCTATTCTCTGGCACTACTTGGGGTTTTACGCCTTTAAAAATAGAAAATCCGTACATATTTTTTATATTTTTTAATATGATTTAAATGATTTCATTATTTTATATATTTTCCACCTAAATTGTACGTATTAATGTTTTTTAATCCTTGGAATAACTCCGTGTCGCTACTGTACCATAAAATGATAATATTCATATTAGAGTAAAGGGCATTCATACTTTACATGAATGTCAAGTCTAGACAAAAGTACATCAAAACGCGTTCTTAGTCTGACGTTTTTTTCGCAGCAGTTTTATTATTGGCATTGCAAGCTTTCTTACAAGGCGATTCTTTCTAATCCTAGAGACAAAGACCTGTTTTTTCGTAGGTTCTCTCCAAATAGACTTTCGTTTTTCACGAAGAAAAGCCCTAATATCAGGCAATTGATCCCAATAAGGATAGAAATACAATTCTCTCGAACGAATTTCAACATGTCTGTCAATATCGTATGTATTATCAGAAATGAGATTAAAATTCTGATTGGGATCCCATTCGATATCATATAACTCTTCAGAACCATCAATCCTGTTATATATATATCTGTAATTCTTATATAATATAGCCGTCTTTCTATTCGGCTGCGCATAGTAGGCAGAATCACTGATAATTATCTCCCTAGACGGTATGGTATCACCTTCAAAAATAATTTTATCCCAATCAATGTTACAAATCAGACCTTCAAACTTGGCCTGACCAGCTTTCCGCGGTGTAATAAGAGGGATATGTATAGCAGGTTCAGTAACATCAAAGCCATAGCCTAATTTACCTCTATGCCCATTCATATTACCATGATCACCAGACAGGAAAATCTTAGAATCACAAAAGTATTTCCGTACAATACCAACAACGCGGTCAAAAACATCAATGTCACTCCCATACCCGACACGTCCGTTAATGACGTGAGGCAAATGAAACCACAAAAACACATCTCCTCTTTTAGTTATAGACTCTATTTCATTCTCTATCATTTCAAGTGTCCATTCCTCTTTTTCCTTACTTGCTTGAATCGGACCATCAAACTCATAATGGAATCCGACACCTTGTTTCAAGCCCTTAAGAGGATGTATTATCGTCTCTTTGCCATAACACATAGAATGAACATACGATGTAGTCATCCATTTCTCATCCCATATAACGTGGCATTCCAACCCTCTTTTCCTAGCTTTATCAAATAAAGTTTCGCCTTCATATTCTACTAAAGGAATATACTCCTTAACATTTTGCTCGTATGGATATAATCCAGTAAACATAGCAAGATATGCCATTGCAGATGACGGTGCAGCTGTGTAAAAATGAGTGAAAATAGTGCCCTTATTTATAAGCTCATCAATATTTGGAGTCTGCCCTTTCCAGTATTCATTACCGTAACAAGGCAGATACTCGGTGCAAAAAGCATCTTTAGTCAATAAAATAATGCTGTTATTATTCATCTTGTCTTATATAATGTATAGATTTTACTTAAAACAATACCCTCCATTCACTTCTATCATACTGCCGTTCACAAAAGGATTGTCAATACAGAAACGGAATGCATCGACTATTTCATCAACAGTAGCAAAACGATGGATTGCAGTTTTCTTGTAAATATTCTGTTTAATCTCTTCAGGTTTTTCATTCTGCCAAGGGGTCGCTACAAAACCTGGCACAATAGTATTCACCGTGGTGCCCGTTCCCTCGAATTCCTTGACAAGATTCTTGGACAATGCACACACAGCCGACTTCGTTACTCCGTATGCAAGTACAGTGGCGTGAGGATGTACCGCCATCTGCGAACCAGTAAAGAGAATACGGCTCCCCTGAGGTATTATCGGGAAGAACTCTCGCACCATAATGTAGTGAGAATTGACCGCCACCTCCATCTGCCTGTCCCAATCCACATCGGTTGTCTCTGTAAAAGACTTGCGGATGCTCATACCTGCATTGCAGACGATGCAATCCAGGTGGTCAGTCTTCGACTTCACATAATTGATAAAGGCATATACCTCATCACGTTTTGTTTGGTCAACCAGATGAGCCTCATAATTCTCTATCTTTTCCATAAAATCTGGGCCAACATACGTTGCAAACACATAATAACCTTTACTGACAAGCATCTTGGCCACTCCGAGACCCATTCCCGATGAAGCACCTGTTACAACTGCATATTTCATATTTCTATCACGTTTTCTTTATTTCGGTATTTTTCTATAATCTCAGCTATTGCCACACTTTCCCTACGACGCAGTTTATAACAGCTACGCCGATTATTCACGATCATCGACATCCATTCTTGAATCTCATAGCGCAGACCTTCGCCATCGTAGCTATAGAAGTATTTCTTGTTCTTAGTCTGGTCCTCATACCGAACCTCAAAGAAGTCGGTCAGCCACCAAGGAGCTGGTACATAGATATAGCCTTTTGTGCCAGAAATCACAAGATTGCCTTCAGTCTTCACTCCAATGCCCAACGTGAACGATGAAGTAGCGTGGGGATAGTTCAGCACTCCTTTTGTATAGATATCTACACCGCCTTCCATCCTGCTATGAAAGTTCACGTCCTTCCACTCTATGCCAAGCAATTTGACTATGGCCATAAGTGTCAAAGGTCCATGCTCATTCATGGCGCCACCTGCCTGAGCAGCATCTAACTCGCGTGTAGGCGGCGGTACCATTTTACTGAGTGAAGCCTTCACATCCATCACATCGCCAATGATACCACTTTTCACCAATGTCACGATATGTCCAAACGCCGGGCAAAAAGCAGTTTTGGATGCCTCCAGCAAAACAAGGTTGTGGTCTTCTGCCATTCGGTATAGCTCCACTGCATGTTCTTTAGAAAGCATGTATGGAATTTCACACAAGACATGTTTGCCAGCCAGCAAAGCACGTCTTGTATAGTCATAATGCGAGAGATGTGGTGATGCTACATAAACCAAATCTATGGATGCCAGCATTGAGTCATAATCTGTATAGGCTGTAAGTCCATACATTTGAGCAAAAGCATCTGCTTCTTCCTTGTTTGGATTCATCACAGCCGTTACTTGTGCGCCATTCACGACCTTGCTTTCCGGTATAAAACGATGAGCAATACGTCCACTTCCGACAATACCTATTCGGAAGTTTTCTTGTCTTTCAGCCCTAAGCATTGTTGAGGAGATTCCCTCTGTGCGGGGTAGATAGACCACCTTACAGTACTCGTTCAAGTAGTCGAACTTCCCTTCCCAGTCGCTTCCGATAGCGAAGATATCAACATCGTATTTCTGGATGTCGTCAATCTTCTGCCCGAGATAGTCTTCAATGATCACCTCATCTGCATAGCCCGTAGCCTTTACTGCCTCAACGCGTTCCAAAACATTGTTACGCACGTTGAGCTTACCACGACCTCGGTCGAAACTATCGCTTGTCACTCCTACTATCAGATAGTCTCCAAGCTCTTTTGCACGACGCAAGAGATTTAGATGTCCCTGGTGCAACAGGTCGTATGTTCCATAGGTTATTACTTTAACCATTACTATTATCTTTGAAAGTGATGTACATTTCTATGATGACAGCCATTTTTATAGCTCTTCTTATGCTTCTATTCGTTTTGAGAATTTGAAATTTCACACACATTTACTTTCAGCTACGCAGATTGGATAAAGTTGAAGGCTCAAGTCTTTTCAATGCTACGTCTCAATAATACAAAGTGTGATTAATTAAACTTTTCGATAATACATCTCATCATAAATACTACATTTTGACTATGCTGCAAACGCTTGTTTGGTACGATTTTTACGGCTACGCGTTACGGACATGAGTGAATGATACGAATCATAGCGAACCTAGCATATAATGTTTTTACCTCAAATATCTATAAATGTGTTTACCAGAAGTCCTAACCCTATACATAATTTGAACTAAGTTCTCCTCATTTCCTCTGCTCAATATTTTTCAGACTCGCTTTGCTCGAAGAAGCGAGGATACTCGAGCGAGGAATAACCAAGATTTACATTTTCTGGTCTAAGTTCTTGCCCTTCTCCTCGTGTTCAAAATTGGGGATAAATTCCTTGATAGCCTCAACCACCTGTGCCTTGGTGAAATCATCTTTATGAAAAATAGCTTCGAGCTTGTCGAAGAAGGTGTTGACTTCGTCAATGTCATGACGAGTGGTTTGTTCCACTACACCAAGGGCTGCGAAGCGTTGCATGTCAATCTTCTCACCGGGGATGTAGAACTCTTCGTAAGCTTTTTCCCCTGTGGTGTCGGACTTAAAATAGACGACGGGATAAAGCCCTTCCCCCGTCCCCTCCCCTGTTAGGGAGGGGAGAGCTGATGCGAAGTGTTTTGCTTCGGCATCGGTGGCACATTCGTGCTTCTGGAATCCTTGGGCTTCAACGAAGCGGTCACAGATGCTGCTGAAGGTGAGCATCTGATCTTCGCCGAGTTTGGGAAAGAAGACTTCACCGGGACGGCCAAGGATGCAGGCGAGCATACAGATTTGACCGGACTCTTCGGGGCTGACGAAGTAACGTTTCACATCACTCGGAGCAGCCAAGGGCTGTTTCTTCTGCAAGCGGTGGATCCATCCATCGGGCAGGGAACCGTTGCTGAAGGCGACATTGGCGAAGCGTGCGGTGGTGACCTTAAAATATTTGTTATATGCCATCACCAGATCTTCCATAATGCGCTTCGAGGCACCCATGATGTTCACAGGATTGGCGGCCTTGTCGGTGCTGACACAGAAGAAATGCTTGGGAGGATGGACCGTCAGGAGGTCCATCAGCCGCTTGGCCTTGATGTCGTTGTTCTCAATCAATGCCTGCACGCTGTAGCGATCTTTCTCACTGCGCACATGCTTATGGGCAGAGAAGTTGGCCACGATATCAAAGCCCTTCTCCTCGCGGAAGATGCGTTCGAAGATAGGGTCTGCAAAGTTCAGTGTATAGCAACGGAACTCGTGGGGCACGAACAGGCCCTCCGTGCTGCGCACGTCACGCACCAGCTCAGCCAGTCCGTTCTCGTTGAGGTCAACCACCACCACGCTCCCGGGTTCGAACCGCAGCACCGCCTTGATGAAGCTGGAACCAATGGAACCGGCACCGCCAATCACACATACCTTCTTTCCCTTAATCTCACGTATAAGTATTTCCTTGTTTGCCTCTATATCCGCTGCAAACATACTGACAGGTCGGAAAGTTACACTGTCAGCAATGAATTTATCTAAGTTGAACATATAATGTATTGTTTTATTCTATCAAAAGAGCGACCCGCTGTTATTGTAATCGACTTGTCGCTTGGCTTGTCCAAGAAGGTTTAGCTCGACGTTAGTCAACCTTTTGTCTTATGAGAGACCAGCGTGTTTCCCGCCCCTTATGCCTGGGTAGCCAAGGTGTGAGGGACATTGGACTACCCCAAGCGGCCCCGTCTGTGCGTAATGGCGGTAAACACGTCAATAAAATCTTGACAATACATCCCTATACTTCTTGTAAACTTGTATGAATAAGCTGTCTATAACAATCAGTATGGTAATGAATAAAAAAATATTGTAATACCGCTGCACCTTCTCATTATTCAGTTCCTGAAATGTCGGAATGTTATTCTGATAAGAAAGAGTATTGTGTGCGCATCGGTTACGATGCTTATAGAGTAACGAGTAAGTGGCTGCTATAACAGTATCAGCCGTCATATTCTCCAATGTCAAGTTATCCGAACTTCTAAAAAGCTGATTACCCGCCTCTATGTTATTCAAATCAAATTGGTTTATAACATCAAGATAAGTGGCATATTCTCTAGGATAGCACGCGACCAGATTACTATTATCAAAGATAGCCTTAATGCTATTGAATGATTTATCAACAAATGCCTGCTTGTTGGCAAGTGCCCCACCAAAAACGGAATATCCTGGCTTTAAGGTTCTCACTGCTGACACCAAATCGCTGAATACTATGTTTTTGTCTTTTAATTTCGAACACTCGCCAAGCTCCCATTTGTTATATCGCGTATAACGATACTCATAGTCCTCTGTTGCCAAGTCCCAACAGATGCACTTCAGCTTTTGCTCCTGTGCGCCTGTCATTCGTAGGAATAGAGAATGAAGTACATACCCGCTAATGCCATAGAACTCAATTCCATTACTGACATTGTTAGAGTTTGAGACAACATCTCGTAGCAGTTTAAGCAAAGGGGTCTCGATAAACTCCGAATGTCTAAATTGGGGCACTGACATAGTTGCTGTATATCGTTATGGAATCCTTAATTCTATTACGAAGATAGGTTACCTTACCTGGCGAACGTTTGTGGGCATCTATGCCCTTGAACGCTTCAATTTTTGCATTGATGTCTGACTTCAAATTGTCAAATTCGTCTTCTTTGAGTGTTTTACCCATGAGTATAACGTGATAGATTAACCCAAAATTAAACACATCAGCATCAATGATAGAAGCATAGGAGCGTCCCAACGTTAAGGCTTCGACATAGCGCGAAAGTACTTGAAGTCTCGGTCTGATGTTTGCTTTCCCTATGAGTGTGGAGAACTGCCCAAACCTACGACTGTCGCGGTCTTCCACAACGGCATTGATATAGTCTTCATACCACTGCTCCAGTTGTTCTTGACGATAACATTTAATGGCAATCTTTGATTCCGAATTCTGATGCTTGTATTGAGAGAGGAATGCCAGGCTTCGGACAAAGTCGTAACCTTTCGGTGCATTGTCCTGAATAACCTTTGCATTCTCATAGCAACGGGCTTCAAACAATGGTACAAGTTCGGAATCCAGATAATAGAGTGCCTTACGACTCTCCTGACCGCTTAATCCAGCACCCTGTTGGTTGATATTGCGGAATACAGCGGAATAGAAACGTTGTTGAGCAACCTCATCATTGGTAGATGGAACAATGTAGGAGAACCCAAGATTGATGTTTGGCAAGTCCCATTCTTCCAAAAGAGCTTCTGGTTTCAAGTTCTCGTATTTTGCCATATCAAGGTGTCGAAGAATATCTGCCTTTTTTATATAGACATGATGCTCGTCTAATATTTGATTGAAAGTCCATGCGATAATTTCCTCAACTCCATCATCAAGGGCATCGTCTTCTCCATCACGGAACAAGGGTTGAACTTCCTCTTTGAACTCGTCAAACTTGGGATAAATGCCAAGAAAACCCAACAATACACTTGTCAGTCGCTGTTGTCCATCAAGAATAATGTTCTCATTTGAGGCATTCTTTTTGAAAGAACCAATTATCACTGGTGGTACGAACAACCCTTCTTTCAACTGAGTCAGAAATTTCTCAACGCTTTCCTTCGACCACACAAAGTGACGTTGATAAGCTGGCAGAATGATATTGCGCTTCAAAATCAAGTCCAGCCAATGCTGGAGTGTGTACTCCCCGTAAAAAATCTTTCGTTCCATTAATCCTCTAATGTTCCACCTGCGCTATCATAAGAACTATTTAAATATGCTCCTCCACTCCCCTGAAATGCACATTCAGTTCGTGCAAGTGCTCCAATAGGATTCCAAGGGGGGTGCCCTCGGTCATCTTGGCGAAGGCATTGACATCCTTGGGGAAGCACTTGCCACCGTAGCCGAACTTGCCATCAGGACCGGGGACGTAGGTGTGGGTGTCGTTGATGTAGCCGGAGAGGAGGATGCCGGTGTGCACCTTGCGCCAGTCGGCTCCCATCTGCTCGCAGTACTCGCGGCAGGCGTTGAAGTAGGTCACCTTGTAGGCACCAAAGACATTGTGCATGTACTTGGTGAGCTCAGCTTCCAACGGAGTCATGACGGCGAACTTTTTGCCGACGAAGATGCGGGTGAGCAGGTCGTGAGCACCGGTGAAGACCATCGTCTGTTTCTTGAAGTCCTCAATGAAGGTGCGCTCGGTCAGGAATTCGGGCATATAGCACACCTGATGGCCGGTCTCGCGGGAGAGCATCTCGCTGGTTCCGGGCAGGATGGTGGTGCGCACGAACACTGGGACATCGGGGAGATTGGTAATCAGCTCCTTCATTAAGGTAAGATCCTGTGTACCATCATCTTCTGTAGGCACATGTATCTGCAGGAAAGCAATATCGATATTGCTCAGGTCATCATTGTATCCTTTGTAAGGATCACTGATGAAAAGTTTACACTCAGGGTTGTTGTGTTCCAACCAGTCTTTCAAGGCTCCGCCCACGAAGCCACATCCGATAATTCCAACGTTAATCATAATGAAATTTAATGATTTAATGATTTTATATTAAAGGAGTTATATGACAGATGAATATGTCATAGGTCTGATTATGAGATTCTTTCATTTCCATAGATAATTATCCGGCATATCTGAATTGTTTATCTTTTATTGAATTGTTGTAGCAACTGAGTATTTTCATGAACCTATGTTCGTAAGCCTACTTACCTATGTTCGTGACGCTATGAACATAGGTTCGTAAGCAGATGAACATAGGTTCATTTTCAGTGGGATCTATTTGGGGAGTTTGGAGCATATTTTTCTCGTAGAAAAGTATAGAGAAAACGTGCGGAGAGATAAGCTGCTGAGGGGTGGCGGCTGTCGTTCTTGTTTCTATCGGCAAAGTCTGAAACGCCTTTAATCCAAAGGGCGCGTGCGTGGAGGGTGTGCGCAGTGAGGTAGAGACCGTAGCCCTCCATGTCAAGGGCCTGAAGTTTACGATCGTCATCCTTCATTGCCGCAATGAGCGACGGTGATTCCATGACGACGGGGACACAAACCGTCTTTGCGATGCGGAAGCGGCTGTCTGGATCATCTTCAAGTTTTATGCTTGCATCGCGAGCATCTTCGTTGATTTCCTCACAAAGCTGGGTATCGCGAATGAGTGCAGATACGCTAGAGATGAGGCTGTGGTCTGCAGGTATCTGGTCTATTTCCTTCAATAGTTGTAAGTCTCCACCAGACACATCATCTTCGATGAGTTTACCTGAAGGAACGCTGAGGACGGATCCTGCAATGATAACATCATCGAGGTTGAGTCGATCAGTCGGCTCTTTGCTATCGTGCTGAATACCTGCGGTGATGCCTGTCATAAAGATGGCATCAACATGGCAAACCGTATAGAGGGCTGTAGCAAGAACGGCTGTGGATGTAACCCCAGCTCGGTCTGCACAGGCGGCGATGAGGGTGTATTGATGGAAATATGGGGTGTTGACAACAGTGGAGCGAAAAGCATAGGGCAGACCTGGCAGACGGACATCCTGCCACTCACAGTCCTCAAATGCACGTTCTAATTGCTGCTGCTCCTCGCCAAGTGCGCAGATGATGGCAATATCGTAGTGGGAACGGTTCTCAACGGACGCTATGAGGTCTTGCTTCATCTTTGCGAGCTGCTGTACCTTTCGCCGGAGCTGCTTCTTCCACTCCTGGCGGGAGCGTGAATAGAAGAGGAGATACCAGAGGCGATCCTTGAACTGCTGCTGAAGGTCGTTGTACTCCGACTCATACTCCGTCAGTCCTATGATTTGGATAGGTTGCTGAAGGGGTCCGCTCTCATTTATCTCGTCGAGAAAGTCTGCACCGGCAGTACGGCTGGGTTCTTCGTCATCGTGTTCGGGCATGACCATGTCGAGAATGAGTAAGTCATAGGTCTTGCCCATCATCAGCTCGCGTCCCTGCACGCTAGACGGGGCGGTGGTGATGCGGACGACACCTTCGCCAAGCAGCGGAACGAGTTCACGGCTGATGGCAGAAACCTTGTCGTGAGAATCGTCGAGTATGAGAATGTCTATGGTCATAGTGATAATGTTTGTTTGATTTGGTCGTAGAGGTCCCGCATCCAGTCTTTGCGCTGGGCGGAATAGAATACGTATGACTTATAGTTCTGTGGATAAAGGTCTTTCAGCTCCTGGTGGAAAGCATCCAGCTCCTTTCGCCCGAAGACGTTGTACATGGTGACAACGATGACGGGTGTCTCGATGCCCCGCAGGAACATGCCCTCGAGGATGTCTTGCCCGGCGGTGGATTCTGGCGGGCCGCCGCTGTTGTCCTTTGAGAGGTCGTAGGTGGACATGGCCATGTCGAGGAGAATGAGGTCATAGACATCCGGGTGCTCAAAGATTTGTTCCTGGGCACCGTTGTATGACGAGCTGCGCTCCACCAGAAAGACTCCCGGGAACTTGGCTTCGATGAAGGTCAGTATGTCTCTGGCCTTCTCCTCATAATCTTCAACTAACAGCAGTCTTTTCATCGAATCGGAGCATGTTGTCAATATGGAATTGGATATCTATGATGCATTTGCCGCCTGCAGCACGTATGGTAAACGTGTTGGCAGGATTCTGGAAGTCGAAGCGAATGTGGGTCATGGCTTTGATGAGGCCACTTCCTCCTTCGGTCTGTAGCAGAGACTCGTCCTGAAGTTTCTCAGCAAATGTCAGGTTCAATTCTTCCTCATGAGCATCCAGAGGCAGGTTGTTCTCTAAATGGAGGTGCATGATGAAGCCTTCCAGATGTTCAGCCTTGATGACGAACGGACACACCCGTTCGCGGCGGCAGTGCTGGAACATGTTGGAGAAGAAGATGGTGAGCAGGTCGAACATGGAAGCGCTGTATTCGGAGCGGAACAAGAGGACCGGATCCTGAATGTCGGGGACGCAGTCGTAGCGTACATCTGGCATGTACTTGTTGATGGTGTCCAGTGCCATCTGCACATAGTCGCTGAGGCGGAAGTCTTCGAATTTCGCTTCCTGTCGGTGGAACCAGCGTTCGACCTTGGTTATCTGTGTGTTGAGTTGCCGACGGGCATCGTTGATAGCCGTGGTAAGGGCATGGTGGAAGTGGCGGTGGGTGGCGAACTGGTCTGAATCGGATTCGAGCTTGTCTAATAACTGTGTGAATCGCGGACGCAATTCGGCCTGGATTTTTCCGCGGACGGTCTCCAGATTCTGCTCTGTGATCTGCCACAGCCACGCGATGACGCTGCGACTGAAGTCATTGACGTTGTCTGTCTGTTCGCTGATGGCCTGAAGCTTCTGACAGATCTCATCCTCGGAGAGGACATAGTTGAAATCGCCATGTACGATGACGCCATTCTCTTCAGCCTCTTCGCGAATTTGAATGACATTCTCCTTGAAGCCTGAGATGAGTGTATCGACACCCTGTGAGAACTGCTGCAGGCTACGGTGCAGGGCGGCATCACTGTTGGAGTCGAGGCTGAATTCATGCAGCCAGTAGTCATTGTGCTGATAGACGTCATGGTCTGTGCTGAGGACGAGATTAAGGCGTTCGAGGTCTGAGCGCAGTTCACCCTCAAAAACCCCGTGGCGGATGCGCGTGCTGAGGTAGGTGCCCAGACCGAAACGGCTCTTGAGAAAAGCATGGCGAATGATGCCAAACAGCTGGGTTGCAGCCTCGGCGTTGGCGTTATTTGTGTATGATACCGCAGAGCGTATGCTCTCCGTGGTCGTTTGGGCATCTGCCACATCTATGTCTCGCAACCAGATGACCTTAACCCGGTTGCGGGTGATCTCGGCTTGCTTCTTGAAGCGCTCATAAATGGGGGGGAGTTCACTGAGTTCGTATTTCATCACAGCATCCTCGTTGACATAAATCTTGCTGTCATCGAGCTTGGTCATGCCACGATAGGCGATGAGTTCGTGCATCAGTTCTGTGGAGAAATCGGAGTAGTATCGCTCTTCTGGATGCTGTTGTTTCAGATAGGTGACGATGCGCAGCTTCTCATCAAGAACTTCGATGGTGCTCTTGAGCTTGTAGTGGTGATAGAGGATGTCATCGGTGAGAAGGATGTCAAAGAGTAGCGTGGCTTGCTCCGATGAGGCATGGCGTAACTTGCCGATGAGCTGTGATGGTATGGTGGCTCGATAGCCACGGCAGTACTCCTGCAGCACAAACTGCTTCTGCGGATAGTTCTGCGAATTAAGGCAAACGAAGAGCAACAGGTTGATATTGTCTGAGCGCAGTCCCTGATAGCGCGAACGGGTGAGGTCGCCCAAGAATGGGGTGGTATCGACTTTTGAGACGCGGGCATGGTTGATGAGGTACTGTTCGATGTAGAAATCTACAGCCTCCTTGCGGCGCTTGACTCCGAGCGCTATGAGTGAACGGAAGATGTATTCCACTGCCGTCTGGGCGGTGGGCAGGGAGTGTTCGTTTTCTTGAAGTATCTGTCGCCACTGTGCCAACGTCTCCTCGAAGCTTCCACCTTCAAAGGTTATCTTGGCCCTATCGACGTTGCGGATATAGGCCATGATGTGGCGGTCTGCATCGGTGATGTTGCGCTCCACACAGTGTTTGCGGTAGAGGATGGCTGGAGAGTGAGGCATCCTGCGAAGGCCGGCTTCGAGATATTCCTTACGCCGGTCATCATCCGGTAGTGCATCGACAAAGAACGGGTCGAACTGAATCATGGAGAGATGTTCGAGCGTCAGGGAGTGTTCGATATTCTGCTCAGCCTTGACGTAGTGGTCAAGACTGGCGGCGATGCGCAGACCATAGCAGTTCTTGCAGAGCTGATAGAGGCGGTCGATGTGTGGTTCGCCATCATTGGAAGTCATAGATGAATAGACTTCAAAGGCAATGGTGTCGAGGAGCGAGGAGTCGTCGGCAAGGTGGCGGTAGCCTCTGTTGAGGAACGTCAGGGCGCGGCAATATATCTTGATGATGTCGAAGCAGGTGGGATGCTCGTTCAGATAGGCATGGCACTTGTCTGTGACATCCTCATACCTTCCAGTGTAATAATCATCCAGTATGGTGACATAGGCTGCATCGAAATAGTTGTCAGGCATTTCTGCCATGTCGTTGATAGCCCGGAAGGGCAGTAGCTGCGGGTCTGAGGTGAGATTATATAGCTGACGCACAAAGTCCTGCACGGATTGCCGTTGTTCAGGCTGCTGGATATAATAGGACCGCAACACATGGAGCAAGAGTATATAACGGTCGATGGAGGAGTTTACACTCTCCATAATGAGTGCCGCAGAGAGGCAATCGAGATTGTAGTACTGATAGTAGTTGAGGCGGAAGAGGAAGTAGCTGTAGCGGTCGTTCTGGAATAAGGTGCGTGTACTCTTGTAGCGGGAATACAGGGCATTGTCGTACTCGTATGGCGAAAGATTATGGGTGCTACGTTTGTACAGATAATACATGAGCTGGGGAACTATGCCTATGCGCTTCCCTTGATTAGCCTGATTTACCTCATCAATGAGAGTGAGCATAGTGGCATAGTCTCCGGTGGAGCCAGCGAGAGTCAAGCGCATCTCGTAGTACCAAATGGAATAGCCGAATTCCTTCAGCGAGGCATCGAGCAGCTGTTGTGCTTCATGCTTGTTGCCAAGGAGTATGTGGCCTTCTACTTCATCACGGAGCATGATGAACTGACGCAGCTGTTGCCTGAGAGGACGCAGACCTGCGATGACCCAGCGGATTTCCTCGTCCAGGGATTTAGGGAGGAAGAAGTAGCTGTTGTCGCCATTCCCCAGTTCGGCGATGGTACGGGGGGCGGTATTACCCCAGACAACACGACGGATGAGAGGTTGCGTGTGGAAGACGTCGCTTAGGGCCTCACTGATGCTTGCATAGTCCGGGAAATTCTTCATTTTATTGGCCAGACGTGCCCATTCCAGCTTGTCACCGCCCATAGATAGGAAGGCGTTAACGAACTGGTAGGGCTTCATGTGAGGCCTGATTTCCGGAGTATGCTTGTGCGGAGGTATCATGCTTCGAGTAGTTTTTCCACCTTATTATATATTACGCGCGCGGGAGATGTGCCGAGGGCACTGCGGACACTGTGGTCGGAGTCTCCTTCGAGCTGGCGTGCCATGGCGGCTGCATTGTACTGACCGAAGAAGCCATGTTCACCCAGCTGATGTAGTAGGTTGGCAACGAGGTTGCGGTTGAAGTTGGTGCCTTGCTGCTTGCCGGGGGTATAAACCTCGGCATCAACTTCTGGGATGGCGAGAATGTCGGTCCAGAGATCATGGAAGTGTGACTTGTACTCGTCTGCCAGCAGTGGACGAACCTTGCTGACATAGCGAAGTATCTCGACGTGAATGGGACGGGTGTCGATTGGGTATTTAGGACTTCTATTTGGAATGGTTGAGGCAACCTTGTCCTTGGATAAAGAATCGGTTGCAGTTCCATCACTATAGTAGTTGTTGACGACTGTGGTGGCGGCTGGGTTGTAGTTTTGAACCTGACCGATATGGACTTCCGTGAATGTGTTGCCTGTTCCGGGATTGCCTTCTATCTCTATTTTCATAGTGTGCCAGGTGTTTGAAGATGAGACGATGATGGGAGGAATATGGTGATGCCGACGGCGCAGGTTGACAGCGAGGTCGCGAACAGCGGGGAAATGTATGCTGTAGCGCAGGGAACGCTGTAGCTGTTGTGTGAGGAGCATGGTGCGTGCATCGGCAGGTGCTTGCAGGACGAGGATGAGCCAGGCAAGGCAGCTGGTAATGTCTGCAGTGTAAGATCTTGCACGCATGGTACTGATGTCCTGCGTCCTGAGTGCATGGAGACTTTGGGCGTAGGCTTCATTGATGATATGGAGGAGGTCGGTATCATGCGGGAGGCTGGGTTGCTGGCTGAGGAGATATTCGTAGATGTCGGGGTGAAGGGGGCTGACCTCAAGATAGGCTGCTATGGAGCAAAAGATTTTGAAGTCGGATTCAGATGGCGTTTCTTTTTCCTTCATTGTACATCTATAACATATTCATATTTATGGTCGAAACTTGAAAGAATCTTTCACGCTGCTTTCTTCCTTGCTTTCTGGCGCACGATGTATGTATCTTTGCAGTGCGGTTCGATACGAGTTGACAAGTTGACGAGTTGACAAGTTGACGAGTTGACGAGTTGACAAGTTGATGAGTTGACAAGTTGACAAGTTGACAAGTTGACAAGTTGACGAGTTGACAAGTTGACAAGTTTGGCTCTGCGTTCGGTTTGCACGTTCTTTGACATACTGGGAAATTGAAGCGAAGCGCGATGATATTTACGATTTGACAATTTACGATTTACGATTTGTTCGTCTGTAGATTGTCAAGCGTTATCTCCTTTTACTTAAGGTGTGTTCTATTAATTAATAAATTCTCTATGAATTATCTTTGTTTGCTCTTGCCTCTTTTCGGCATCTTTTGCTCCAAGTCCTTGGGACGTTCTTGAAGTGTCAAGCGTCGCAAGCGCCGAGCGGCCCGCTACGCCCCAGCGGCCTTGAAACAAAATCTGTTCGGAAATAGCCTAAGAGCAATTCAAAGCTAATTTATAGAACCCACCTTAAACTTTTTAAACTTTAAACTTGATAAAACTATGATTGACTATTCTGTCTATATTCAGGCAAATCCCCTGAACGAGAATGACGCGCCGAAGGCTTACGCCAAGGCGCAGATGAGCGAGCTGATGTCGTTCCAGAAGTTCGTGCAGCACATCTCTAACCACAACGGCGTGTTCAGCCGTGGCACCGTGCGCGGCGTCATCCTGGACATGTGCGAGTGCCTGGTGGAGATGCTGCTTGAAGGCAAGAAGGTGCAGCTGGGCGAGCTGGGCAACTTCTGGGTGTCGCTGGAGAGCAAGGGGGCCGAAGACGCCACAAAGTTCACGGCGGACAACATCACGGCGGTGAACATCGTGTTCACGCCGGGCGACGACTTCGAGAACCTGCGCCAGCGCGCGGAGTTCAACGTGGTCACGAGCCGCAAGGTGCAGGCCATCATGCTCAAGGCCGAGAAGGCCGGCGACAGCAGCGTAAGCCTGGAGGAGGCCATGAGCGAGACGCGTAAGAGGGTGGCTGCCAGCGGCGACGCCACGCCGGAACCCTAAGGGGAGTGATGAGTGAAGAGTGAAAAGTGACAGGTCACACAACCACTATTGTCTAACCTCAAAACCTTACATCAATGAAGAAGAAGGAAGTTTGGAAGTTCGTCATTCAGACGATCATCAGCGTGCTGACGGCCATCGCCACGGCACTGGGAGCAAGCTCGTGCATCCATGCACTGGGATGAGCGACCGACAACACTATAATCTACCTCCGGCAGCACTGACGCGCCGGAGAATGTCAAACCATTAACGTTTTGAATATGCGCAACATTTCCTTGATTGTTATTCACTGCTCGGCTGTCGCGCCATGGCAGCAGAGCAGCGCCGCGGACATTGACCGCTGGCATCGCGAACGGGGATGGAAGTATGGCATCGGCTACCACTATGTGGTGCGGCGCGACGGCACCGTGGAGAGGGGACGTCCGCTGGAACAGGTCGGCGCTCACTGCCTGAACCACAACAGCCACAGCATCGGCATCTGCTACGAGGGCGGGCTGGATGTGCAGGGACGACCTGCGGACACCCGCACCCGCGAGCAACGGGCCTCGCTGCGACGGCTGTTGGAACTGCTCCACGAGAGGTTCCCGACAGCTCTCATCATGGGTCACAGGGACCTGAGCCCGATAAAGAGCTGTCCGTGCTTCGACGCTGCTGGGGAGTACGCTGACCTGCAGCCTCGATAGTGTTCATGATGTCGCGCTTCGCTTCTTTTTAATAATGATTATCTGAAAGAGTGCCCGAACAGCTTAATGGGCGACCCCTTCAGGGTCGATGTTCCCCTTTTTGTCCCTATCCGGGGGTACTGCGCACCCCCGGTTATTGAGAGGAGACGCTTCCAGCGTCTTGGTGGTACGATTGCGGATAATCATTTTTTAATATTTAACATCCTTCCGTATCAGTGCGACAAACTCTCTCAGGTGCTGGGACTTGGGCTGACGGACGCGGACGTACTCTTTCACCTTGTCGCGGTAGTTGGGGTCGTTCGTCGAAATCTTAAGGGCTATGCTGAGGTATGCCTGGGCGTCGGTGTTTACTGCGAAGTCGCCGGTGGCGGGGTTCACTGCCAGCAGTCGAGTGACTTCTTGCCTGAGCTGCTCCTCGCCTTCCACATCCTTGGAGAGATGGGCACAGATGAGCATCAAGGCCTTGAAATGCGCTCTGGCCGAGGCGTTGGAGATCTCGTAGTCGCGGTAGCGTAGGAGACGTTCGAGGGTGTCGCTGTCCTCGAGGAAGGGTTTCAGGGCTTTCTTCTGCTCCTTGGTGAGGGTGTTGGCCAGTGCTGCCGACGCATCGGCGGAAGCTCGCTGTCTCTTTTCTTTCTTTATCTGTTCGGCCAGCTCTGCCCGGCGTGAGAGAATGCGGAGCACGTGGTCTCGTGTGTAGCGGATGAAATCTGCGCGTAGGGCGGTGGCGTCTGCCGGGTTAATCGGCACGACATCGGTGGCCAGGACCTCCTTTAGGCAAACGTTGATCTGTCCGTTGACCATGGGGATGGCCAGTTCGAACTTCAGTGTTCCTTTGTGGAGTGTGGCACGCATGACGGTGGCCTCGAAGCCCTTGTAGAGGCCGGCTTTTATTCTCACCTTGTCCCTGACGCCGATCGTCTCAGCGGGTGGCACCAGCTCAAAACGGTCGCGGTATTCGATGCAGTTGAGCAGGAACTCGCTCATCACGTCGTCGCGGACGATGGCCTGCTCGCCAGTCGGGGTGAGATAGCGTCGCAGCCGGACACGCGACTGGAGATTGGCGGCGGAATAGACGATGTTCGTGATGTCCTCGTCGGTCGCCTTGAGGAAGACGAAATGCCTCAGCACCTGATGTGCATCGGCCTTGACGGTGTGGTACTTGTTGTCCTTGCCGGTGACGACTCTGGTCTCTCTGATGCGTCCTCGCATGAAATCGTAGGGGTAGAAGGCTTGAATCAGTGAGCCTTGATTCTCCATACGTTCCGCGTTGACATAGTCGAACCATCCGACAAACGTGGGTAAGTCGAGATGAGTCATCACATGCCATCTGAGTGGTGAGGTGTTAGCGTCCATGTACGAAAAGGCCTTGCCCTCGCAATGATGTTTGCTTGGGCTAAGCGGCTGTTTGTGAGCTTGTTGCAGCTGCTCATGAAGACGCGAAATTTGCAAAACGCCCGAAGTGTGTCACAATCTGTCTTGCTGGTTCCGTGTCTGTGCTCGTCATAAGAGGATAAAAGCATATCGTTCAGCACTTTTTGTGCATGGACGATGCTATTACCCACTAATCAGCGCGCAAAGGTACAAATATTTAATACTACCCCCCCCAAATAGTGTTAAAAGAACTTAAACGCCCGTATAAATAAGTTTTTTTAGCAAATGAGGGGCGAAAATTAAGGGCTTTCGGTGGAACCGTCTTCGCTCAACAACTGTTGTGTGTGCAGCAGCTATTGAGAGGAGACCGCGTTGCGGTCTTGCTGGTGGTATGGTTGCGGAAAATCATAACCTAAAACGTTATTTACACACTTATCGTGACATTTTTGTCCCATTATAACATATAATATATAGAAAATGTGTATCTTTGCGCCAAAATTATCAAGGTGTGTTCTATTTAAAATGATTATCCGCAATCATACCACCAAAGAGACCGCAACGCGGTCTTCGCTCAATAACCGAGGGTACGAGCGTAGCGAGCACCCCCGGATAACAAGCTCTATAGAGGCAAGCACTCTGAAAGAGTG
>Ga0247610_10000984_pt1 | contig 36976 bp, 31 predicted proteins | sample 174DNAGHGhighgp2_FD_193483 | JGI IMG/M metagenome (GOLD analysis project Ga0247610, IMG submission 193483) | Sheep rumen microbial communities from Palmerston North, Manawatu-Wanganui, New Zealand - 1742 DNA GHGhigh gp2 | ecosystem: Host-associated > Mammals > Digestive system > Stomach > Rumen...
TTGCTGCTCTATATGCTTCATATACAGACGGATAGCAGTTTCCGGAGATTCCGTGATTGACTGCCAACAGACGGACAGACTGCTCGTTGAGTGCCCTTTTTGTTTCGGCTTTCGTAAAATAGTAAATGGCCTGCTTGGGAAGCATTTCGAGCACGCTGTCGATGTCTTTATCGTTAACCATTCCGAAAACGATATGCATTTTTTCGCATTTTACCATTGCCAATTGGCGTCTCAGATACTCCCAACCGCCAACGTTATGTCCTGTGTCGCATACCACATGCGGTTTCTGTTGAATGGTTTGCCAACGTCCCATGAGACCGGTATTGCTGCAAACTTTATTGACACCATTTCGTAATTCAATGCATTCGCGCCCAGAAAAGTTAAGATAGCCGAGGTTCTCGATAACCTTCAGTGTATGGAGTACGGTATTCAAATTCTTTTGCTGATAGATGCCACCTAAATCACCATCAAGCGAGCCTACGTGGTGCGTCTCGTAATGCATACCCCCATCTTCGGTAGGCTGTGCACTGATGACTTCGGGTTCGTCCTCAGCAAAAATGATAGGCGCATTCATTTTCTTCGCCTTGGCTTCGAAAACGGGACGGGTCAACGAATGGTTTTCGCCAATTACTACGGGCGTGCCTTTTTTAATGATTCCTGCTTTTTCACCGGCAATCTTGTCGAGTGTTTCACCCAAGAACTGCGTGTGGTCAAAACTGATGTTGGTGATAACTGATACAATAGGGGAGATGATGTTGGTACAATCCATGCGTCCGCCGAGTCCTACTTCTACGACAGCAATATCGACGTGCTTGTCGCTGAAATACTTGAAGGCCAGCGCAGTGGTCACCTCAAAAAAAGATGGGTGCAGGGGTTCGAAGAAGGAACGCTCATGTTCCACGAATTCGACCACATAATCCTCGCTGATGGGACGCCCGTTGATGCGGATGCGTTCGCGAAAGTCAACAAGATGGGGTGAGGTATAGAGACCTACGACATAGCCGCATTCTTGGAGTATAGAGGCTAGCGTATGGGACACGCTGCCCTTCCCGTTAGTGCCTGCCACATGAATCGTAGCAAACGACTGATGAGGATGTCCGAAATGTTCGTCAAATGCCCGGGTGTTGCTAAGTCCTTCCTTATAGCCTGATGCCCCCTGTCGTTCGAACATGGGCATTTGGCTATATAGGTAATCGCAGGTTTCTTGATAATTCATGAATTTTAGTTGAAGTAATTCTTGAATTTCTGGAAGATGCTTTGCTTGGTAGCAGCATCGCCCTTGAAGTTGTCGCTTTGACGGAATTGCTCGATGGCCTGTTTCTCTTCGCTTGTCAGTGTCTTTGGAACATATACGCTAACATTGACCACCAAGTCGCCGTTACCACGTCCATAGCCTTGTACGGCAGGAAGTCCCTTACCACGCAGACGCAGAGTCTTGCCGGGTTGCGTACCAGGCTCCATCTTTATCTTTAGGCGAGTGCCCTCAATAGTGGGAATCTCTACGTCACCACCAAGAGCTGCTGTTGGGAAATCAAGCAACAGATTGTATATCAGGTTGTTATCATCGCGAATGAAGGTGTCGTTTGGTTCTTCTTCGACAAAGACTTGAATGTCACCATTAACTCCGTTGCGCAGTCCGGCATTGCCCTTGCCGGGCACATTGACAATCATGCCTTCGGCTACACCGGCGGGAATTTTGATCTCAACAACCTCTTCACCTTTCTCAATACCCGTTCCGTGGCAATGGCGACATTTGTTCTTGATAACTATACCTGCTCCGTCGCATGTAGGACAAACGCCTTGCGTCTGCATCATACCGAAGATGCTCTGTGTGGTGTGGGTGATGACGCCTGAGCCATGACATGTAGGACACTTTTCTGTGGCTGATCCGTCCTCCGAACCAGTACCATGACAATGCGAACATGCTACATCCTTGCGCACCTTGAATTTCTTGGTAACGCCGTGTGCTATTTCCTGTAACGACAAACGGACCTTCAGACGAAGGTCGCTTCCACGATGAACCTGCGGTCCGCGTTTTGCACTACCTCCAAAGCCGCCAAAACCGGCATGACCACCAAAAATATCGCCGAACATCGAGAAGATGTCGTCCATATTCATCGATGCTCCTCCGAAAGGATCAAATCCACCGCTTCCTGGAGCATTGAAACCAAAGGTGTCGTACTGCTGGCGCTTCTGTGGGTCGTGCAATACGTCGTAGGCTTCGGCAGCCTCCTTGAATTTCTCTTCGGCTTCCTTGTTGCCAGGATTACGGTCTGGGTGATATTTGATGGCGATGGTTCGATACGCCTTCTTGATCTGGTCTTCTGTGGCGTTCTTGTCTACGCCAAGCACCTCGTAGTAGTCTCTTTTCTGTGCCATTGACTTCTTACCTCTTACTTCTAACCTCTAACATCTTATTGTCCTACTGCCACTTTGGCATGACGGATGACTTTATCGTTCAGTTGATAGCCTGCCTGCAGACAGTCGATGACCTTACCTTTCTTGTCGTCGCCCATTCCAGGAACCATAGCAACAGCTTCGTGCATGTCTGTATCGAAGTCTGCGTCGTCAGTGTCAATCTTCTTGACGCCCAGGCTCTCCAAGGCTTTCATCATCTTATTATAGATGAGTTCCATGCCTTCACGGAGAACGGCGGGATCATCGGTCTTTTCGCCGTTGGCCAGTGCGCGCTCCATATCGTCAATAACGGGCAAAATGGCGCTGACAGCTTTCTCACCACCATTCAGAATCAATTCGGCTTTTTCCTTCAGCGTGCGTTTACGGTAGTTGTCGAACTCAGCAGTTTTGTAAAGAATCTGCGTTTTCAGTTGCTCGATTTGTTCCTGAGCAGCCTCCAACGGGTCTTTTTCTTCTGCGGGTTCTGCAGTTTCTGAGTCTTCTGGATTTTCCGGAGTTTCCTGAGGGGCCGATGTTTCCTGAGTTTCTTCGCTATCGAGGATTTCTTCCTCTTCCATGTTTATCTTTTCTTCTTCTGTCATAGTTGTAACCTTTTTCTTTTTTTAAAGCCACTATGCAAATTCCGTGCCAATTCTTAGAATCACCACTTGCTAATTATGCATACATCTCAGCTTTCTTTTCCTTGATGGATTCGTCGTATATGTAATCATCGTAGGTTGTCAACTTATCGATTGTGCCCTTTGGCGTCAACTCGATGATGCGGTCGGCCACGGTGTTGATGAATTCGTGGTCGTGCGAAGCAAACAGTATATTCCCCTTGAACGAGATGAGGTTGTTGTTGAAGGCCTGAATGGATTCCAGGTCCAGATGGTTCGTCGGAGTGTCGAGAATCAGACAGTTGGCATTTTTCAACTGCATACGAGCAATCATACAACGCATCTTTTCACCTCCGGAGAGTACACACACCTTCTTCTGGATGTCCTCGTCCTTGAACAGCATACGACCCAGGAACGACTTCATCATCACCTCATTGCCTGTGCCATATTGCGACAGCCAATCGACGAGGTTCATTTCGCTCTGGAAGAACGAAGTGTTGTCGAGTGGGAGATAGGCAGTGGTGATGGTTACGCCCCACTTATAGGTGCCGGCATCAGCTTCGCGATTACCGTTGATGATTTCAAACAAAGCCGTCATAGCCTTAGGGTTGTGTGACAGGAAGACCGTTTTCTGACCCTTCTCAATGGTAAACGACACATTGTCGAAAAGCACTGTTCCGTCCGGATCCACAGCCTTCAGACCTTCCACTTCGAGAATCTGCGTACCAGGCTCGCGCTCCATCGAGAAAATAATGCCAGGATACTTACGTGTAGAAGGCGTGATTTCCTCTACGTTCAGCTTCTCCAGCATCTTCTTACGTGAAGTGGTTTGCTTCGATTTAGCTACATTGGCAGAGAAACGGCGGATGAATTCCTCCAACTGCTTGCGCTTTTCCTCTGCTTTCATCTTCTGGTTCTGAGCCTGACGCAGGGCCAGCTGTGAACTCTCGTACCAGAACGAATAGTTACCAGAGAACAGCGTTACCTTGCCGAAGTCGATATCTACGGTCTGCGTAGAAACAGCATCGAGGAAGTGACGGTCGTGGCTGACTACCAACACACACTGCTCCAGATTCGACAAGTATTCCTCCAACCACTGCACGGTGTCGAGGTCGAGGTCGTTGGTAGGCTCGTCGAGCAATAGGTTGTCAGGATGTCCGAACAGTGCCTTGGCCAGCATGACACGGACCTTCTCGTTATTAGAAATCTCTGACATTTGCTTATAATGCTGACTTTCGGCCACGCCCAAGTTCTGCAATAGTTGTGCAGCCTCGCTCTCAGCCTCCAACCGTTCATCTCGGCAAAGGCCATCTCCAAGTCGGCAGCACGCACACCATCCTCCTCGGTCATCTCCTCCTTGGCATACAGCGCCTCGCGCTCCTTCATATTCTTCCAAAGGGGCTGATGTCCCATCAGCACCGTATCCATGACGGTGAATTCATCATATTTGAAGTGGTCCTGTTCCAGCACGCTCAAGCGCTCGCCAGGCTGCATCTCGATAGTTCCCTTGTTAGGCTCCAACTCACCACTGATGGCGCGGAGTAGGGTAGACTTACCGGCGCCATTTGCACCGATAATACCATAGATGTTACCACTTGTGAACTTCAAATTAACGTCTTTGTACAGCGTTTTCTTTCCAAACTGAATCGCTAAGTTTGTGACTGTTATCATCTCTTTTTTACCTTATTTATTATTAGCGGCTGCAAAGGTAGTGAAAATCGAGTGAAATACAAAGAAAAAAGCAATTTTTCTTTTATTTCCGAGATGCATCCTACTTTCGACGAAGTCAAAGGTACAAATAAAAAATGAGCTGACCAAACCCCGACACACTTTTTATCAGTTTATAAAAAAGTTGGGCAAATGTTTGGCTATTCCGAAGAAAGTTCGTACCTTTGCAGCCGCTTTTACGAGATAAGAGCACGAAATTCATTATTTAACAACAAAATTACATTTAAACACAATGGCAACAAAAATCAGATTGCAGCGCGGCGGACGTAAGAGCTATGCTTTCTACCGCATCGTTATCGCTGACGCTCGTGCACCACGTGATGGTCGTTTCACTGAAAAGATTGGTACTTACAATCCTAACACCAATCCTGCCACAGTAGACCTGAATTTCGAGCGTGCACTGTATTGGGTAGAGACTGGTGCTCAGCCCACTGACACTGTACGTAACATCCTCAGTCGTGAGGGCGTTTACCTGATGAAGCACCTCCGTGGTGGTGTGAAGAAGGGCGCTTTCGATGAGGCTACTGCACAGAAGAAGTTCGACGCCTGGAAGGCAGACAAGCAGAACGGTCTGAACAAGATCGCTGAGGCTGATGCTAAGGCAAAGAAGGATGCTGCTGCTAAGGAGCTGGCTCAGGAGAAGAAGTTGAACGAAGAGATTGCTAAGAAAGTGGCAGAGAAGAAAGCTGCTGCCGAGGCTGCTAAGGCTGAGGAAGAGGCTGCAAAGGCTGCTGAGGCCGCTGCTGCTGAGGCTCCCGCCGAGGAGGCACCTGCTGCTGAGGCTCCCGCTGAGGCACCTGCTGCTGAGTAAGCAACCATTCGTATCCGAAAAGAATAAAAGTCAGAAAGTATTAAGCTTTCTGGCTTTTTTCGTTATAGAATGCCTCGTACTCCTTGGCCACCTTCATATAATCGTGATGTTTTTGGATGTATGCAATGCTCTGGCGTTTCAGTTCCGGAATGCGCTCTGGATGCAACACCAGCTGTTCAAGTTCGTGAAAGACACTTTCGTAGTTGGGTTCGACGTTGACAATAGGTCGCAAGTCCTGTTCCCCTAATATTTCGTAGTTCTCGGGTTCGCCGCCCCCCACGACGATGATTCCTTTCGACATGGCCAGCAGAGCATTCATGGCAGGTGTATAGCTATAAAGCTGGTCGAGAATAGCGTCGCTACTGTCGAGCATCTGTTTGTATTGTGCAAAGGGTATGCCGTTGGCCACCTTCAGGGTCACCAGTTCCGGATATTTTGCTGCGATGGCTTTGGCAGCCTTCAACATCACATCGGTTCCCTTGTATGCATTGCGTTTTTTACTGATACCTACAAACAAGTTCAGCTTTTCGCGTGGCTCGGCGATACGGTTGTTGTCGGGCATTCTGATAGGGTAGGGAATGAAGCGCGTCTTGTCGGGATAGTGCGGCTGGTAGCATACGTGATATTCATAAAGACCGGTAATGATGCCGTCGCAATCGTCAGCAATCAGTTTGTTTAGCTGTTCCTTGGCGGTCCCCAACCAGTCGCGATGTTCTGTCAGTGCTGCTTCGTCAGTGCGCAACTGACTGCCGAAATTGAAATCGCTATACCGCAGGGGTTTCCGTTCAATACATTCGTGTACCCAGTAGTAGTCCATTCCGAAAGCTCCTAAGAACACCATTTTGTTGTGCTTTCGCAGATAGCTATAGAAAAAGAATAACCGCTCAGCCTTGAGTTCGAAGAACATGGGGTTGATGAGCTGTACTACATCGTAGCCTCGAAGTTTGGACAGTAATGTGTAGAGCTTGACCATGAGTGAAACGCCCCCGAATTTTCCTGATGCCCTTGACACATCGATGTCGCGTGGATAATTCTTCCACCCGTCGCCATCGGAGACAACAGTCACTTGATGTCCTATCGCACGGAGACCTTCGGCCAGTGTGGCGTGTACGTTGCTGTATTCGCCTATGAGCAGTATCTTCATCTTTCGCGTTTTAACAAGGGTAGTGTGCGCAGCAATATGGCACGTCCGAGCCGATTGTTGCTCATCTGGCGGAACCACTTATACTTTTGTGAGTAGTCACGGTCGGGTAGTGGAAAAAGTCCGTCGTTACGCAATTCCGTAATGCATTGTTCGAGCGCTTGACTGGAACGCTTTTGGATGATGTTCTGATAGATGTAGTCCATCGTCAGTTGGGCGATGCGGCGCTGCATGGCCAGACGTTCGCTCCTGGGAACGCGGTCGCAGAGCATATGCAGTCTTTTGATGACTCCCCTGATGTCGCTGAGCCGTTTGTCAGTGCTTTCGTCGTCGGCTTGTGTAGTGATACTGCCACTATGTTTGTAATAATAGTATGCTTTGGCATTGGTTACAATGAGCTGTTCGGCACGGATCAGCAATTGGGGCGTAAACTCTTCATCTTCGTGCCAGATGTCAGGGGTAAAGCGTAAGTCGCTGAGAGCCGTCCGCTGGAACAAATAACAACATGCTGTTCCATGAATGTTGTTTTTCAGCATATACTCCGTTCCACTGACAATTGGCTGGTCGCTGAACGACTGTTGGTTATCGGTGCTGTCTGTAAAGTCGAACATCACCATGTCTATGTCCGTATTTGTACGGATGATGTCCAAGCAGTGGTCATAGGGTGCTGTAACCAAATAATCGTCGGCGTCAACGAACTGAAGGAATTTTCCCGTGGCGGTTTCAATGCCTTTGTTGCGGGCTACGCTGAGTCCTCCGTTGGGTTGACGTACGTAAATAATCTTGTCGCCATACTGCATCAGACTGTTCATGGGACTGACGTCAGAACCGTCGTCGATAATCAGTATCTCGCGCTCTTCAGGTTTTAACGACAAAGCCAGGATGCTGTCGATACACTTACACAGCATCTGCACCGGCAGGTTGTAGAAGGTAATGATAAAAGTTACCAGCGGTTGGGCTTCTTGATGTGATGTACGAAGTGGATTGTTTTGCATAATTGTCTAATTCCTAGTGTGTTATTTATAATTGCCTTAAGTTTATTGGCGCCTGTGAATATCGTTGTGTCTACTTTCCTCGGCATGAGCCTCGGCACGTCTCCAGTCTGTTCGCAGACATCAATTTGTATGTTCAGCAGATGCAGATAGTAGGTGTCGTCCATCGGCATGCCGTTGGTCATGTGGGCCTCCAGCAGTTGACGAAGTTGCTGACCTGTGGCGGTGGCGGTAATCCCCTGCTCGTTCCAGCAGTAATGATAGAAACCTTTCGAGGAGGTCTTCACCTTTCGTGCCTTCCTAAGCAGCTCGGGCAGGGTGTATGCGTCCTCAAAGACCTTGCCCTTGGGGTAGCGCACCTGTTCGAACAATACGCTGCGGTAGATTTTGTTGCATGCATAGGTGTGCAGGTAGGCCTGTCCTTTCAGCCAGTATTCGTTGATGTCCGTGTAGGTGCAGTCTGGCAGTGCGAGCCTGTCTCTGATGGCATATTCCACCATGTCCGCATCGTCCATTTCAGTGAGCAGTGGTGCCAATGTGTCTGTCTCGAGGTAGTCGTCAGAATCGACAAAGGTCAGGTATTCCCCTCGTGCTATTTCAATACCGCTATTGCGTGCTTCGCTGAGTCCTCCGTTCTCTTGGTGGATGACCCTGACGCGTGTGTCTTTTGCAGCCCAGCGGTCACACATCGCCGGGCATTGGTCTGGTGAACCGTCATCGACAAGAATTACTTCCATGTCGTCCACATGTTGACTGAGAACACTCTCTATACAGCGATCAAGAGAGTCTTCTACGCAGTAAACGGGTATGATGACGGACAGTTTCACTCAGCAAAGGTACAATTTAATACGCAAAATTCCAAAGATTTTTGCGGTATTGTGTAATAAAATGATTAATTTTGCATTCTGAAATAGAAAAATGGAGCAAGAGCGTAACGATAACTACGACCATGTGTTGAAATACACGAGTGTCTTTGGTGGCGTACAGGGCTTGGTCATTCTGATCGGTCTTGTGCGAAATAAGTTTATGGCTTTGCTCTTAGGGGCTGGTGGTATGGGCTTCAATGCATTGTTGACTTCCGCACAGAATTTTGCCTCGCAGTGTACCAATCTGGGAATCTCCTTTGGCGCCGTTCCCCGTCTGTCCACCTATTTTGAAAAGGACCGCCAGCAGTTGCTCGACTATTATATTCAGGTTATTCGCTTGTGGAGTATGATGGCTGCTGTGCTTGGAGGCTTGTTCTGTATCATTGTTAGTCCGTTCATCAACGACCTGTCGTTTACTTGGGGTAACCATACATTGCACTATGCCATGTTGGGCATTTCTGTAGCCATGATTGCCATCACTGGTGGTGAGACTGCCATTCTGAAGGCCACACGCCGTTTGGGATCATTGGCTCGCATTCAGATTTATACTGCAGTGGCCTCCGTCGTGCTTTCCATTCCCCTCTATTACTTTTATGGGCATACAGGTGTCGTTCCGGCCATTGTTCTTATAGCTGGTGCAGGAATGCTGGTGACGATAGGCTATTCATGGCGACTATATCCTTTCAGGATCCGATTCAGTCGTAGTCAGCTGAAACATGGTGCGAGCATGATTCGTCTGGGAGTAGCGTTTGTGTTGGCTGCAGCCATAGGCAGTGCTGCGGAAATGTTAATACGAGGCTATTTGAACGTTGAAGGCGGACTGGATGATGTCGGTCTCTACAATGTTGGTTTTATGATTACCATTACCTATGCCGGAATGGTGTTCTCGGCCATGGAAACCGACTATTTTCCTCGTCTTTCTGCTGTTTGTACGGATATTGCCAAAACCAACGAGACTGTCAACAAGCAGATGGAGGTTTCGCTGTTGCTGCTATCGCCCATGCTGGTAGGACTGATGATGTTGTTGCCCCTGCTTGTTCCCATGTTGTTCAGCAAGGAGTTCTTACCCGTTGTGGGTATGGCTCAGGTGGCTGTGTTGGCCATGTATTTCAAAGTGCTTACCATGCCTGTGGCTTACATCACACTGGCCCGAAGCCGTTCGCTGTCCTATCTGCTGCTCGAAACGTCCTATTTCGTCGTTCTTGTACTGGCTGTGATGGTAGGCTTCCGTCAGTGGGGATTGTGGGGAACGGGCCTCGCTATTGTTGTGGCTCATTTGTTCGAAACACTAATGGTCGGCGGTTATGCTTATGTCTATTATGACTATCGCTCCACTTCAACAGTATTCCGTTATGCTGCCGTCCAGACGTTGATAGGCCTTGTGGCCTATGGAGCTACATTGTTGACAGAAGGATGGCTCTATTGGATAACAGAAGCCGCACTGACACTTGTCAGCACGGCTTATTCTGTTCATATCCTGCGTCAGAAGACGCACCTGTGGGAATCGCTTAAGCGCCGTCTTAGAATCTGAAGTCAAGCTCCAGGTCTACGAAATTGTAGTCGTGCTTGGCCAAATTACGGTCGTTTACGCGGGCATATTCGAAATTCACCTGCAGGTTCTTCGTAAAGAAGTAGTTCAAACCCACCTCATACATGGTCTTGGCTGAACTCCATTCCTTCATGCTGCGATAGCACTGGTAGCGGGCCTTGGCGTGAAGCTTGCTCTTGATAACGGGCACGATGCCGAAGGCATACCATCCGTCAGCTTTGTCGCCTCTTGAATAGTCAATCTCTCTGACGTTGTTGGCGGCTTTTGCTGCGCCCCAACCTTGGCTGTGCAGATATTCTGCACGGAAGGTGTATTCGTTCAAGTCGTACTCGGCAGAAATTGCATAACGGTTCTTTTCCACGCTACGTGTGGTACCTGTGAGGGGATCAAGCATAGCACCACGGCTACCCGTCCATCCGAAGGCACCGATGCGCAGGCCCTTGATGGGCATTACCCATACGCCACCGATAATATCCTTACGGTTGTCCTGGTCTTTCTGGTTGATGCCTTCACCATTATAGACGCCTACTTGATAGTGGAACAGACGACGTCCGCTGGCATTGGGGAAGAGGTCACCTGAGAACTGGATACCGATATCTCGACCACCGGAGCTCTTCTCACCGGTGCGGTCGCCAAAACCAGACAGGTTGTTGATGACATCAGCATAGGCATACCATCCCTGCGTAATGGGGTGGGTAGGGTTCTCATAAGTGAAGGCACGCTTAAACTGTCCGGCTCGAATCTTGAATTCCGGATATTTTCTCCACTCAGCATAGAGGTCTACCAACTGAACGGTTGGCTCGCCAGGTCCTTTCACGTTAGTACCCTGAATCTGTGCACGCCAGTCGAAATCACCGATTTTGCCATCCAGGATGAAACGGGCCAGACGCAGGTTGAACGTGTTGGTGTGGTTTCCTTCCGGGTCTTGTCCCTGATATTGCAGCATGCCGTAGCCGCTGAACTTAATGTTCTTTACCCATTGAGGAACCTCAATCGTCGTCTTTTTCTCTTGTGCATTGGCGGTCAATGCGAAGCCCATCGCGAAGAGGGCCAGTGTCATAAGCTTTTTCATACGTGTTGTTTTTTATTTGTTAGTAGTACAACATTTTCTACGTGTGGCGTGTGGGGGAACATATCCACGGGCTGCACTTCCACCACGCGGTACTGCTCGTCCAGCAGTTGCAGGTCGCGAGCCTGTGTGGCGGGGTTACAGCTGACATAAACGATTCGCTGGGGTGCTGCCCTCAGAATGGTTTTCACCACGTCGGGGTGCATGCCAGCTCGTGGGGGGTCGGTGATGATCACATCGGGGCGTCCGTGTTCCGTGATGAATTCGTCGCTCAGCACGTCTTTCATGTCGCCGGCAAAGAACAGCGTATTCTCTATGCCGTTGATCTGGGAGTTCACCTTGGCGTCTTCAATCGCTTCGGGTACGTATTCTATGCCGATGACTTTGCTGGCCCTTCGCGCCACGAAGTTAGCAATGGTTCCTGTGCCGGTATACAGGTCGTAGACCAGAGGCTTCTTATCACTAGTCTTACTAGTCTGACAAGGACTACTAGGACTGAATGCGAATTCACGCACGACGGAGTACAAATGGTACGCCTGCTCAGTGTTCGTCTGGTAGAAACTCTTGGGGCCAACCTTGAACTTCAGGTCCTCCATCAGTTCGAAGATGTGGTCCTTGCCCTTGAACACCAGGATGTCCTGATCGCCAATCGTGTCGTTACACTTTTGGTTGTCTAGATACATCAGCGAGGTAATCTGAGGGAACTTGTCTGCAATGTGCTGCATCAGTCCCTTGGCGTCGCTTTCGCTCTGGGTTAATGTCTCTTCCGAACTCCTGTCGTAGTGGAATTGGAAAATGATCATCCACTCGCCGCTGGCGCTGTTGCGCATGATGACGTCGCGCAGCAGACCAACCTGTTGGCGCAGATCGAAGAACGACAGCCCATGCTCGATGGCGTAGTCGCGCACCTCGTTGCGAATCTCGTTGTGCAGGTCGTCCATCAGCCAGCATTTTTCTATCGGAAGAATCTTGTCGAACGCCCCCGTGATATGGAATCCGATGGCGGGAGCGTTTTTCTCTAAACGCTCATCTTTCAACTCTAAACTAGTCAGCCAGCGCTTATTCGCACAGCCAAAGTCCAGCTTGTTTCTGTATTCCTGCGTCTTTACACTTCCCAAAATGGGACGAAATTCGGGCAACTCCACCTTACCGATACGCGTCAGCTGGTCATACACCTGCTGGTGCTTCATCTTCAGTTGGGCCTCGTAGGGCAGCTGTTGCCACTTGCAACCGCCACACACACCGAAGTGTTGACAGAACGCCTTCTCGCGTACCTTACTATATTCGTGGTAACGAATCACCTCGGCTTCCATGTATGAGTGCTTTTTACGTTTTACCTGCAGGTCGACCACATCGCCGGGTACGGCCCATGGAACGAAAACCACCATGTCGTCAACCCTTGCCAGCGATTTGCCCTCCGCTGCAAAGTCAGTAATCTCAATATGCTCTAATATGGGTAGCGGTTTCTTCTTTCTTGCCATTACCGATAATTTTTTGCAAATATAATCATTATTTTGCAAAAAACCAAACGAAATATCATTTTTCTTATTTCCTGCCCTGCAAAAAATAAGTTATTTCAGCAAATCTGGACGGAGGCGACGGGTGCGGTCGAGGGCTTGTTCGAGTTCCCACTCACGGATTTTTGCCTCGTTGCCTGAAAGCAATATTTCCGGAACCTTCCAGCCTTTGTAGTCTGCTGGGCGGGTGTAGATGGGTGCTGCCAGGAGGTCGTCCTGGAAGCAGTCGGAGAGTGCACTCTGCTCGTCGCCGATCACTCCGGGAACGACGCGAACTACGGCGTCGGCAATCATAGCTGCCACGAGTTCACCGCCCGTCAGTACGAAGTCGCCGATGCTGATTTCTCGGGTGATGAGGTGGTCGCGCACGCGTTGGTCGATGCCCTTGTAATGTCCTGCCAGGATAATAAGGTTACCCTTGAGCGACAGTTCGTTGGCCATGTGCTGGTCGAAACGTTCTCCGTCGGGCGAGGTGAATATGACCTCGTCGTAGTCGCGTTCGGCCTTCAGTGCACTGATGCAGCGGTCGATAGGCTCACACTGCATCACCATGCCTGCTGATCCGCCATAGGGGTAATCGTCGACGCGACGCCACTTGTCGAGCGTGTAGTCGCGCAAGTTGTGCAGACGGATTTCGGCCAGTCCCTTCTTCTCGGCACGGGCCAATATGGATTCGTGTACGAAGCCCTCAATCATTTCGGGCAATACGGTGATGATGTCTATGCGCATAGCTAAATGAGTAATTAGTAATTATGATTACTGTAGAACGCGATGATGCGGTCGATGTGTTGTTCGCCGGCCTGTCGGCCCTGTTCGTAGACGAGGCGCATCTGTGAGGCGTCGTGCGAGATGTGGCCGATGGGGATGTTGCCTTCGGGACGGATGACCAGACAGCGTCCTTCGCGCTCGGCCTGGGCGACGTATTCCAGCTGGCGGTTATACATCAGGTGGCGCTGGTCCAGGGCGTGCAGGAAGTGGGGATACTTGCGTAATGCGAGTCGCATGAGCGGCATCAGTCGCAGGTGGCTCTTCTGGTAGCCCAGCGGCTGGGTGAGAATGACAACGTTGCGCCGGATGCCCTGCTGTTCGAAATATTCCAAGGGAATGGAATCGCCGACACCGCCATCGAGCAATTTGCGGCCTCCTACGTGGACGACTTTCGACGCCAGCGGCATGGATGCCGAGGCACGCAGCCACTCGAGTTCGTCGTAGTCGACGTGGTCCATCGGGTGATAGACGGCTTGTCCCGTCTCTACGTCTGTGCAGACGACGGTAAACGTCATGGGGTTTTGTTCGAAGGCTGACGTATCGAAGATGTCGTACTCGTAGGGTACCACATGGTAGCCGAACTGCGCATTGAAGTAGTCGCCGCTGGTGATGAGCGATTTCATGCCGCTGTAGCGTGAATCGTGGGCAAAACGGGTATTGTAACGGATGGCTCGGCCTATCTGCCGCGACTTGTAGTTACAGCCGAAGGCAGCTCCTGCCGATACACCGATCAGCGCGTCGGGCCATACGTCGTGCTCCATCATGACGTCCGTTACGCCTGCCGTCCACAGACCACGCATGGCTCCGCCTTCCAGTACCAGACCCTTCTTCATCGTTTAGCGTTTATTTATATATTCGTATTGCGAGGCGCTGTATTTCTCTCGTGGAAATTTAAACATATCGTCAGAGATTCCGCCCACCTTGACGTTGCTGATTTTGATGGTCGTATGGAAAATACCCATCTTGATGCGCACACTGATGGGGTAGCGCGTCTTCTTGTCAAGCAGACAACGTGCTTCTTTGATGCCTTTGACGCCCTTCTTGGCTTTCAGCGTGATGTAGTAGCCCTCCTGGGAGTCCTTGATGCTGTAGGTGTAATTGTCGGGCGAGAACTTGAACTTCGTGGCATACTTGTCGCGCTCGTCGGAATGGGCGTCGTAGATGACGATACGGCTTTTCTTCCGTTCCAGACGGTAGTAGGTGACATCGTCGTTCCAGGCAATATACTTCTCGTCTATGAATTTGCTTTTCTTGCCCTTGGTCCATATGGTGCCCTGGGTCTTGTAGATGCCGATGATATTGACGTTGTAGGTGAGCTGTGAACCCTGATCGCCAAAAATCATCTTGTAGGTCTCCATGAACATCCGTCGGGCCTGCTGGGCGTTGGGTGTCTCTTTCTCCTGTGCATGCAGCGACGCGGAACTCCATAGGAGAACCATGATGAATAATATGATTTTGTGCATAGTCTATTTTTTGCGTTTCAATACCAGATATTTGGGCAGTTTTTGCCATTTTGCGTTCTTGGGAATTTTGATGGTACTGCCCGACATCTGTTGCAGGACGTAGGTCGTATCGTTGTGGCAGAACAGACGGGCCTTAAGGTCCTCGCTGCCATAGTCGTTAATCAGCTGTATTTCGGCCTCGCGCTCGTTCTTGACCTTGCAGGAGGTAATCACCCAGCAGAACGAGTTGTGAACCTTGCCCAGGAAACCTGGCAACTGACCGTAAAGCGGTTGTCCAGGCACCTCTATATCTTGGTCGTAGAAATTGATACGCATGTATACCTCGTATTCATTATTATATAGGTACGCGCGAAATGTCTGATTCTCTTCTTGTGCGAAAAGCGTTGTACAACATAGTTGTAATAGTGCCAGCAAGAGTATTCTTGTCATATTCTTTAATTGCATTATTCTGATTTTGAGGGGGCAAAGGTACTAAATCTAAATCAATAAAATGCTGATTTGTAGAAAAATAAATGTAAAAAAAGCGTAGTTTTTAATTTTTTTAATTAACTTTGCAACCTGAAATACATGTATTAATATGGGAAAAAACTATTTAAAGCCTGATTACATCTTCGAATCGAGCTGGGAGGTATGTAATAAAGTCGGTGGAATTTACACTGTACTGTCCTCTCGCGCGAAGACGCTTCAGGATGAAATGAAGGATCACATCATTTTCATTGGTCCTGATTGCTGGAAGGAGAAAGAAAGTCCCTATTTTAAGCAAGACAATGCACTCTTTGCCGAGTGGCAATGGGAAGCTAAGCAGCAAGGCTTAAAGATTAGGGTAGGCCGTTGGACGGTACCCGGGGAGCCGATAGCTGTTTTGGTCGACTTTACCCCATACTATGAGCAGAAAGACGAAATCTATGGTTGGCTTTGGGAAAACTACCAGGTTGACTCGCTGCACGCCTATGGCGACTACGACGAGGCCTCGATGTTCTCGTATGCTGCCGCCTTGGTGACTGAGAGTTTCTACAATCACTATCTCTCACCTCTCACCTCTCACCACTCACCCCTTAAAGTCATTTATCACGCTAACGAGTGGATGTGCGGACTGGGTGCGCTGTATATCAACAACAAACTGCCCCAGATTGGTACCGTCTTCACGACCCATGCCACGAGCATCGGCCGTAGCATTGCCGGCAACATGAAACCCCTGTACGACTATTTGTTCGCCTATAATGGCGACCAGATGGCCGACGAGCTGAATATGCAGTCGAAGCACTCTATCGAGAAACAGACTGCCTGGCACGTTGACTGCTTCACCACCGTGAGCGATATTACTGCCAAGGAGTGTGTCGAGCTGTTGGACAAACCCGTCGACGTGGTGCTGCCCAATGGTTTCGACGACAGTTTCGTACCCAAGGGAGCTCAGTTTACGAAGAAGCGCAAGGCTGCCCGTAAGCGTCTGTTGGAAGTGGCCAATGCACTGCTTGGAGAAAATCTTGATGATGATACGCTAATCATTTCGACCTCAGGACGTTATGAGTTTCGCAACAAGGGTATCGATGTGTTTGTGGAAGCCATGAACCGTCTGCTGCGCGACCGCGACCTGAAGAAGAAGGTGGTGGCGTTTATCGAGGTTCCCGGTTGGGTAGGGGAGCCCCGCAAGGATTTGCAGGAGCGCCTTGAAAATGAAACTCTAAACTCTAAACTCTCATCTCTAAATTCCCCCCTGGAAGTTCCGCAGCTGACCCATTGGTTGCACAACATGAGTCACGACAACGTGCTGAGCATGTTGAAATATTACGACATGCACAACCGCAAGGACGAAAATGTGAAGGTCATCTTCCTGCCCTGCTATCTGGACGGCAACGACGGTATCTTGAACATGACCTACTACGACGTAGTGCTGGGCAACGACCTCTGCATCTATCCTTCGTATTACGAGCCGTGGGGATATACCCCGTTGGAGGCAGTAGCCTTCAAGGTGCCTTGCATCACCACCGACCTGGCCGGTTTCGGACTTTGGGCCAACAAGGAATTCGGTCACTATGGCGAATTAAAGGACGGTGTGAAGGTCATCCATCGTACTGACTATAACTACTCGGAGGTTGCCGATGCCATCAAGGATACGGTGGCTGCTTTTTCGGCCATGAGCCAGAAGGAAGTGGACGAGTGTCGCAAGAAGGCCGATGCCCTGTCGAAGAAAGCCTTGTGGTGCAACTTCATCGAGTACTATCATGAAGCTTATGACATTGCCCTGCGAAAGGCAGAGGAAAGAGGTAAGAAGTAAGAAAATAACAATTCAAACATAATATTGATAAATTATGAAGATTAAAGCAGATTATGCAAATGCTCCCCAATGGAAGGATTTGACCGTGAAGTCGAGCCTCCCCGAGCAATTGAAGTGTTTGGACGAGATTGCCCACAACATGTGGTGGGTGTGGAACTACGAGGCACGCGATTTGTTCCGCGACCTCGACCCTGAGATTTACCATGAAGTGAAGCATAATCCAGTCATGTTGCTGGAACGTTTGACTTATGCCCGTAAGGAGGAAATCCTGAAGGACAAGGCGCTGATGAAGCGTGTAAAGGACGTTTATGCCCTTTTCCGCAAGTATATGGACGTAAAGCCCGACTCGAAGCGTCCGTCAGTGGCCTACTTCTGCATGGAGTATGGTATTCACTCTGCCCTGAAGATCTATAGTGGTGGTTTGGGTATGCTGGCCGGTGACTATGTGAAGGAGGCTTCCGACTCGAATGTCGATATGTGTGCCGTTGGTTTCCTCTATCGTTTCGGATACTTTACCCAGAGTCTGTCGATGGACGGACAGCAGATTGCCAACTACGAGACACAGAACTTCGGTTCGCTGCCTATCGAGCGTGAGCTTGACAAGGACGGCAATCCACTGGTGGTTGATGTGCCTTACACCAACTATCAGGTTCACGCTTATGTATGGCGTGTCAACGTGGGTCGCGTGAAGCTGTATCTGCTTGATACTGACAACGAAATGAACTCTGACTTCGACAAACCCATTACCCATGCCCTCTATGGCGGCGACTGGGAGAACCGTCTGAAGCAGGAGATTCTGCTCGGTATTGGTGGTATGCTGCTGCTGAAGAAGCTGGGCATCAAGAAAGACGTCTATCATTGTAACGAGGGTCACGCAGCACTCTGCAACCTGCAGCGTCTGTGCGACTATATTGAAGAGGGAATGTCCTTCAACCAGGCTCTGGAGTTGGTTCGCGCCAGCGGTCTCTATACCGTTCACACTCCTGTACCTGCAGGTCACGACTATTTCGAAGAGGGGCTCTTCGGCAAGTATATGGGTGGTTATCCCCAGAAGCTGGGTATCAGCTGGGACGAGTTCATCGGCATGGGACGTACCAATCCCGACGACCATAGCGAGAAGTTCTGTATGTCGACCTTCGCCTGCAACACCTGTCAGGAGGTCAACGGCGTCAGCTGGCTGCATGGTGAGGTTTCGAAGAAGATGTTCGCTCCCATTTGGAACGGCTACTTCCCCGAAGAGAGCCACGTCGGCTACGTGACCAATGGCGTACACTTCCCCACATGGTGTGCTACCGAGTGGCGTCGCGTCTATGCCAAGTATTTCGACGAGAAGCACATGAGCGACCAGTCGAACGAGGATATCTGGTATGGCATCTACAACTGTCCCGATGAGGAGATCTGGGCTACACGCCAGGCGCTGAAGGCTAAGCTCTTCGAGTATATTAAGGAACAGTTCCGCGAGACATGGCTGAAGAACCAGGGCGATCCCTCACGTGTGGTGAAGTTGCTGGAGCAGTTCAACACCAATGCACTGGTTATCGGCTTCTGCCGCCGCTTTGCTACCTACAAGCGTGCTCACCTGCTGTTCACCGACGAGGCTCGTCTGTCAAAGATTGTCAACGATCCCGAGCATCCCGTCATCTTCCTCTTTGCCGGTAAGGCTCACCCCGCCGATGGTGCTGGTCAGGGTCTCATCAAGAAGATTTACGAGATTTCGCAGCGTCCTGAGTTCCTCGGCAAGGTTATCTTCCTCGAGGACTACGACTTCCTGCTGGCTCGCCGCCTCGTGTCGGGTGTCGACATCTGGATGAATACTCCTACACGTCCGCTCGAGGCTTCTGGTACGTCTGGTGAGAAGGCCGAGATGAACGGTGTTGTAAACCTCTCCGTAAAGGACGGCTGGTGGCTCGAGGGCTATCGCGAGGGTGCCGGATGGGCATTGACCGAAAAGCGTACCTACGAGAACCAGGGCTATCAGGATCAGCTCGATGCTGCTACCATCTATAGCCTGCTCGAGAACGAGATCATTCCCCTGTACTACGATAAGGACAAGAAGGGCATCTCAAAGGGCTGGATCGAGGTGGTCAAGAACTCGATTGCTCAGATTGCTCCTCACTACACGATGAAGCGTCAGTTGGACGACTACTACAGCAAGTTCTACGAGAAGCAGACCAAGCGCTTCAAGGAGCTGTCGAAGAACGACAACCGTCTGGCCAAGGAAATCGCCCAGTGGAAGGAAACCGTTGCTGAGCGTTGGGATGCCATCAATGTTGTCAGCTGCGAATGGGACTTCCCCGCAACAGGTTGCGAAGCTGGTCAGAAGTACAATATCAAGTATGTGATTAACGAGCAGGGACTTGACGATGCTGTTGGACTGGAGAAGGTTAACGTTTGTCTGGATAAGGACGGCAACGAGAAGGTATTCAGTGTTGAACCGCTGAATGTGACAGGTCACGAAGGCAACAACTATACCTTCGAGGCTACGTTGTCACCCAACCAGTTCGGTCAGTACAAGAGCGCCATCCGCATGTATCCGAAGAACAAGAACCTGCCTCATCGTCAGGACTTCTGCTACGTGAAGTGGCTTGAGCTTCCTTCAATGTAATTGATTGATGCGACAAAGCGACTTGGATCTACTCGAAGAGCGTGAGGTGTCGTTCCCGCCAGCGCATACGGCGGAACACTTGCTGAACCAGACAATGATCAGGTTGTTTGGATGCGAGCGTTCGTACAATGCTCACATCGAACGCAAGAAAAGCAAGATGAGCTTCCATTTGGACCGCAAGCCTTCGCGACAGGACGAGAAGCTCATTGAGCAGGAGATGAACCGGCTGATCAGCGAGGATCTGCCCGTCACGTTCGAATTTGTTTCGCGTGACGAGCTGCCCGAGGGAATCAGCCTGGAACGTCTGCCCGACGACGCTTCCGACACCATCCGGCTGGTACGCATCGGCGACTACGATGTCTGCCCCTGCATAGGCAAGCACGTCCGCTCCACCGCCCAGATAGGCAGTTTCGAAATGCTCGGCACCAATTGGGACGAACACGAACACTCGTTCCGGGTAAGATTCAAGATCATTCAATAACACAAAAAGAGGATGTGACACATTGCACATCCTCTTTTTTTTTACTCTTTTATAATACATATCCTCTGCGCCAAACTCTGTGTATTCTGCGGCTCTGCGCGAGGATAAAACCTGCCTCTCGGCGTGAGGATTAGAATGGGCAAAACCCATGCATGAGGTCGTTCCCAGTGCGGTCAGTGCCGCCGTCAGTGCCGCTATCGCTATGCGAATCACGACTTCCCAAAAATTCTTTTTCATAGTTCTCATTTTTTTGTCTAAGGAGTATAGGAGTTTAGGAATAATATTTCTGCGGTTTCTGCGCTATCTGCGGGACCTAAATAAAACTCCCATTCTACTCGACTCCTTAGACTTTAATAATTCCTATATTCTTTAACCTAAAGGTACAAAGTGTGGCGTTGTAATCCTAGATTCCTTAGAAATAAATGAATAAAATTCGGGCTGATGTGTGGTCAGTCCGATTTTTTTTTGTAATTTTGCAAAGAATTTGAGATATCATCAGATGAAACGCTATTTTATAGTCATTTTCTGTCTCCTGCTGCTCGTGAGTTGTGGCGGGCAGAAGACAACCCAGACCGAGGAGGAAGTCCCCGCAGACACCACCGTTGGAACAGCCGATACGACGGCTGTGGACAGTGTGGACGTATTGTCAAACCTGCCGATGCCTAAAGCTGCCGACGAGCTGTTCGACGACTTTATCTTTAACTTCGCCGCGAACAAGAAGCTGCAGATGGAACGCATCATGTTTCCGCTGAAGAAGGTGAACGGCGAGAAGGTGGAGACCATCGGTCGCGACCAGTGGAAGATTGAACGCTACTTTATGCGGCAGCAATACTACACGCTGCTGTTTGACAGCGAGAAGCAGATGGAGGTGGTGAAGGACACGTCGGTGAACCACGCCGTGGTCGAGATGATATACTTTAACACGGGAGCCGTCATCCAGCACGTGTTCGACCGCCTGCGAGGTGTGTGGATGCTGACGAAGATAGTGACCATTCCCATCAGCAGTTCGGAGAATGCGTCGTTCCTGGAATTCTACCACCGTTTCGCCACGGAACCGGAATTCCAGACGGAGAGTCTGAACGAGACCATTCAGTTTGAGGGTCCTGACCCCGACGACGATTTTTCGCGCATGGACGGTCTGATCAGCGCCGACACGTGGGAGGCCTTTGCGCCGGAACTGCCCCAAAAGATGATTTATAACATCGTGTACGGACAGCCGACGAAGGGTTCGAACCGGAAACTCTTTGTGCTGCGGGGCATTGCCAACGGTATGGAACTGGAAATGACGTTCCAGCGCAAGGACGGTAATTGGAAACTAACGAAACTTACGACGTGAGAAGTAAGAGGTAAGAAGTAAGAGGTAAGAATGAGAGATATCAGAGACTACAGCCTGCTGGGGCATAACACGTTTGGCATTGACGCCAAGTGCAGCCGTTTCCTGGAATATGCCGACGAGACGGAGGCACGGCTTGTGGCCAAGATACTGCGCGAGGAGGGACAGCCGTTCCTGATTGTCGGCGGGGGCAGCAATCTGCTGCTGACGCGCGACTTCGAAGGTATCGTGGTGCACTCGGCCATCAAGGGCTGCGAGGTGAAAGGCACCGAGATGACGTGTGGCAGCGGCATGACGTGGGACGACGTGGTGGCGCTGAGTTTGGATGCGTCGCTGTACGGCATGGAAAACCTGTCGCTGATTCCCGGCGACGTGGGGGCTTCGGCCGTTCAGAACATCGGAGCCTACGGTGTCGAGGCCAAGGACCTCATTGTGCGTGTCGAGGCGGTGGAGATTGCCACTGGCGAGACGTGCACGCTGACGAATGCCGACTGCCAGTACGGCTACCGCGACAGCCGTTTCAAGCACGACTGGAAGAACCGCTACCTGATGCTTCGCGTGACGTACCGGTTGGCCACGGAGTACCGTCCTAGGCTGGACTACGGCAACATCCGCGCCGTGCTGGAGTGTAAGGGCATCAGCGAGCCCACCGCGTGGCAGCTGCGCGAGACGATTATCGACATCCGCCGTCAGAAACTGCCCGATCCGGAAGTGACGGGCAATGCCGGCAGCTTCTTTATGAACCCGGTGGTGACGCGCGAAAAATACGAGGAGCTGGCAGCGCAGTATGAGGGCATGCCGCACTATACCATCGACGCCGAGCACGAAAAGATTCCCGCAGGGTGGCTGATAGACCAGTGTGGCTGGAAGGGCCGTGCGCTGGGACGTGCCGGTGTGCACAGCAAGCAGGCGCTGGTGCTGGTGAATCTGGGCGGTGCCACGGGCAACGAGATTGTCGCGCTGTGCGAGCAGATTCGCCACGACGTGCGCGAACGATTTGGAATTGACATTCATCCGGAGGTGAATATTATATAGTTGAGAGTTGAGAGTTGAGAGTTTAGAGATATGATGAAGCTGACTTTTCTGGGAACGGGAACTTCGTGTGGTGTGCCGACGATAGGCTGTCGGTGCTACACATGCAGCAGTACGGACGCAAAGGACAAGCGGCTGCGCTGTTCGGCACTCGTCGAAACGGAAACGACGCGGGTGCTGATAGACTGCGGGCCCGACTTCCGTCAGCAAATCATGGACCAGCCGTTCCGCAAGATTGACGGCATTCTGATAACCCATGCTCACTACGACCATATGGGCGGCATGGACGACATCCGCCCGTACTGTCAGTTTGGCGAAATCAATGTGTATGCCGACACGCTGGCCTGCAAGGGAATGCTGCAGATGCTACCTTACTGCTTTGCCGAGAACCGCTATCCAGGGGTGCCCGCCATCCAGTTGCACGAGATTCATCCCCACGAGCCGCTGCGCATTGGCGACGTGGACATCGTGCCGTTCCAGGTGATGCACCACGACCTGCCCATACTGGGCTTCCGCATCCGTCAGACGGACGGCGGTGAACACGGGACGCTGGTTTACATCACCGACATGAAAACCATGGCCGACGCCGAGATGGACTACGCCAAGGATGCCGATGTGCTGGTGGTGAATGCCCTGCGACAGAAGCCGCATCACTCGCACCAGACGGTGGACGAGGCCGTCGGTTTTGCCCGTCTTGTCGGAGCCCGGCAGACGTGGCTCATCCATTCGAGTCACGACATCGGACGGCATGCGGAGGTGAATGCACAATTGCCCGCAGATATTCAGTTGGCATACGACGGACAAGTGATTGAGATTAGTTGAGAGTTTAGAGTTGAGAGTTTAGAGTTATAATATGAAACGATTTTTCCTGATAGCAAGTGTGTTGATGGCTGGGGTTTATGCCCTGGCATGTACCAATTTCATTGTTGGCAAGAATGCCTCGGCGGACGGCAGCGTCATCTGCTCGTATAATGCCGACTCGTATGGTGCCTTTATGTGGCTGTACCATTATCCTGCTGCCAAACACCAGAAGGGCGATATGCGCAAGATCTTCGAGTGGGATACCAACAAGTATCTGGGCGAGATTCCCGAGGCCGAGGAGACCTACAACGTCGTTGGCAACATCAACGAATGGCAGGTGACCATCGGTGAGACAACCTATGGCGGACGTGAGGAAATGGTAGATTCGACAGGCATAATCGACTATGGTTCACTGATTTATATCGGACTGCAGCGTTCGAAGACTGCCCGCGAAGCCATCTCGGTGATGACGTCGCTGGTCGAGAAATACGGCTACTGTTCCGAGGGAGAGACCTTTACCATCTGCGACCCCAACGAGGCGTGGATTCTGGAGATGCAGGGTTGCGGTCCGGACCGCACGGTGTCGAAGGAGCGTGTGGTATGGGTGGCCCGCAGAATCCCCGACGATGCCATCTGCGGACATGCCAACCAGAGCCGTATCGGCCGGTTCCCGCTGAAGGACAAGGAAAACGTGCTGTATTCGAAGAACGTCATCAAGTTTGCCCGCAGCAAGGGATGGTTCGACGGTAAGGACGAGGACTTTTCATGGAAGAACGCCTATGCATTCCCCGATTTCTCGGGTCGCAGAATCTGTGATGCCCGCGTGTGGAGCTTCTTCAACCACCACGTCAGCGGCATGGACCGCTATCTGCCCTGGGCATTGGGTAAGGACAAGGATGCCGAGGACATGCCCCTATGGGTCGTTCCTGAAAAGAAGGTGAGCGTCGAGGACATTATGAACGACATGCGCGACCACTACGAGGGTACGCCGCTGGCCATCGACTCGACGGACATCGGCGGTGGTATCTGGCAGATGCCGTACCGTCCGACACCACTTTATTATAAGGTCGACGGCAAGAAATACTTCAACGAGCGTCCGACATCGACGCAGCAGACGGCATGGACCTTCGTCAGCCAGATGCGTTCGTGGCTGCCCCGCGAGGTGGGTGGCTGCTTCTGGTTTGGCAACGACGACCCGAACATGGTGGCCTATACGCCCATCTACTGTTCGATGACCCGTCAGCCCGAGTGTTACAACACCCCCGGAGCCGACGAGGTGACGTTCTCGATGAAGAATGCCTATTGGGTGGAAAACTGGGTGGCCAACATGGTTTATCCACGCTACTCGATGCTGTTTCCGTCGCTGAAACAGGTGCGCGACTCGCTGCAGCAGGCCTATTTCGACCAGCAGCCAGCCATCGAGGCCAAGGCCAAGGCGATGGAGCCGAAAGAGATGCAGCAGTTCCTGAACGACTATAGCGTCAATCAGGCCCAGCAGATGTTGGCACGCTGGCAGCAGCTGGCATTCTATCTGGTGGTGAAGTACAATGACATGGCGGTGAAACCCGAGGAGAACGGACAGTTCAAGCGTTCGAAATACGGTCTCGGTGCTACCGTGACGCGTCCCGGATTCCCCACGCCCTTTGCCCGTGAACTGATTCGCCAGAGCGGCGACCGCTACGCTTCACCAGAATAATGGTTATAGTTTAGAGATTAGAGTTTAGAGTTTAGAGATTAGAGTCCATGACGCTGATTATTGTAACAATGCTCATCTTGGCCTATGTGCTGATTGCCACGGGCCATCTGACGGGAGTCAACAAGGCCGCTATTGCCATGTTCCTTGGCACGGTAGGCTGGGTGATTTATGTATCGTGGGGAACCGATTTCGTGATCGACCAGCACCCGGAAGATTATCGGGAGTGGCTCAATGGCGCTGTCCCGACCAGCGAGACGGTGAAGCTCTTTATCTATAATAAAATATTTCTGAACTACGTGGGTCGGGCAGCAGCTATCGTGATGTTCCTGCTGGCCACCATGTCGATAGTGGAAATACTGAACAACAACGGTTGCTTCGACTTCATTTCGGAGTGGATCCGCACGCGTAACTCCAAGCGACTGCTGTGGACCATCACGTTTGCAACTTTCTTCCTGTCGGCCAACCTCGACAACCTGACGACAGCTACGATGATGCTGGTCATCATGCATAACATCTTGCAGAATTCGCGCCAGCGCATGCTGGTGGGGTCGGCCATTGTGCTGGCAGCCAACAGCGGAGGAAGCTTTACGGTGATTGGCGACCCCACGGGGCTGATACTGTGGGGCGACGGTGCGGTGACAGCCAGCCGTTTTTCGGCCTATCTGCTCATTCCGGCATTGTTGGCTTGGATTATTCCTACCATTCTGGTGAACCGTCAGTTGCCCGACAGGCTCGACACGGCGTGGAACCCGTCGCCCTATCGTGGTGACGACACGCGCCTGAACCGTTGGCAGCGTGTGGTGATGCTGATAGTGGGCATTGGCGGATTGTGGTTTATTCCCACCTTCCACAACATTACGAAGCTGGCTCCGTTCCTGGGTGCGCTGTGTGTGCTGTCGGTGCTGTGGGTCGTCAACGAGGCATTCAACCGCAAACTGATGAATGCCGACCAGATGGCCCAGCGACGTATTCCCCGTGCCCTGCAATATGGTGCCCTCCAGCAGATGCTGTTTGTGATGGGTATCATGCTGGGAATGGGTGTCGTGACGGAAACTGGCGTATGGAGCGATGTGGCAGCATGGTTTGACACCTATGTGCACGACATCTGGCTCATGGGCATTGGTGCAGGACTGTTGAGTGCTGTGGTCGACTCGTTCACCATCGCCATTTCGAACATCTCGCTATACACGTTGGGTGGGGGAGAACTGGGCACGAACGGAGCCTATTGGAGTGTCGTTGCCTATTCGACGGCCATCGGCGGTTGTCTGCTCTCCATCGGAAGCATCAGCGGTCTGGCACTCATGAAGATGGAGCACGTCCGCCTGGGGTGGTATGTGAAGCACATGACTCCCAAGATTCTCCTTGGCTGGATAGTGGGCTTTATCGTGCTGTGGTTGGAAATGAATATGTTCTATGTCCTATAGCACGCGAAAATTCCAATTTTCTTTGGTTTTTCGCTCATTTTTCACTAACTTTGCAGCCGATTTTCGAAGATAGTAAATAGTATATTGTCAAATAGTCAAATAAATATATGAATATTTCGTATAAATGGTTAAAAGAGTACGTTGATTTCGACCTCACACCGCAGCAGGTGTGCGATGCATTGACATCGACCGGTCTGGAGGTCGACGCACTCGAAGAAGTACAAAGTATCAAGGGCGGTCTGAAGGGTCTGTATGTCGGTAAGGTGCTGACATGCGAGATGCACCCAGACTCCGACCACCTGCATGTTACCACCGTCGACCTGGGTAAGGGCGAGCCCCAGCAGATTGTCTGCGGCGCACCCAACGTGGCCGCTGGCCAGAAGGTTATTGTGGCCGATCTGGGCTGTGTGCTGTACGACGGCGACAAGGAGTTCGTGATCAAGAAGTCGAAGCTGCGTGGTGTGGAGTCGCTGGGCATGATCTGTGCCGAGGACGAGATTGGTATCGGTACCTCGCACGACGGCATCATCGTATTGCCTGAGGATGCTGTGGTGGGTACGCCTGCCGCTGAGTATTACCACCTGGAGAGCGACTGGCTCATCGAGGTGGACATTACTGCCAACCGTGCCGATGCCCTGTCGCACTGGGGTGTGGCGCGCGACCTGTATGCCTGGCTGAAGCAGAACGGCTACAAGACAGTCACCCACAAGCCCTGTGCATCAACGTTTTCCGTTGATGACAACAGTCTGCCCATCGATGTTGTCATCGAGAATCAGGAGGCCTGCAAGCGCTATGCTTGTGTCAGCGTAACTGACTGTGAGGTAAAGGAATCGCCCGATTGGCTGAAGAACAAGCTGACCACTATTGGTTTGCGTCCTATCAATAACATCGTCGACATTACGAACTATGTGATGATGGCGCTGGGACAGCCCCTGCACTGCTTTGATGCCGACATGGTGAAGGGCCACAAGATTGTGGTGAAGACCATGCCAGACGGTACGCCGTTCCAGACGCTGGATGGCGTAGAACACAAGTTGAGCGACCGCGACTTGGCTATCTGTAATGCCGAGGAGCCCATGTGTATTGCCGGTGTGTTTGGCGGAAAGGGTAGTGGTACCTACGAGACGACCAGAAACGTGGTGTTGGAGAGTGCTTACTTCCATCCCACATGGATTCGTAAGTCGGCACGTCGTCACGGCTTGTCAACGGATTCGTCGTTCCGCTTCGAGCGTGGCATCGACCCCAACGGGACTGTCGAGGCTCTGAAGTATGCCGCACAGCTCTGCAAGGAACTGGCTGGCGGTAAGGTGTCGATGGACATCAAGGACGTGTATCCCGAGAAGATGGAGAATGCCGTTGTCGACCTGCAGTACAGCTACGTGCACTCGCTGGTGGGTAAGGACATTCCCGTAGAGACCATCAAGAGCATCTGCGACTCGCTGGAGATGAAGGTGCTCGAGGAGAACGCCGAGGGACTGAAGCTGGAGATTCCGGCCTACCGTGTGGACGTGCAGCGTCCGTGCGACGTGGTGGAGGACATCCTGCGCATCTACGGATATAATAATGTGGAGATTCCCACCCAGCTGAAGTCTTCGCTCGTCATCAAGGGCGACGAGGACCAGAAGCACAAGCTGGCTAACCTCGTTAGTGAGCAGCTGGTGGGTGCAGGTTTCAACGAGATTCTGAACAACTCGCTGACGAAGGCAGCCTACTACGAAAGCCAAGAGAATCTGGTTAAGATTATGAATCCGCTGTCGAGCGACCTGAACGTGATGCGTGGCACACTGTTGTTTGGTGGCTTGGAGAGCATCGAGCATAATGCCAACCGCAAGAATCCGAACTGCCGCTTCTTCGAATTCGGCAACGTCTATCAGTTCTCGCCTGAGAAGCAGAACGACGACGATCCCATGCAGGCTTACAAGGAGCAGTACCACATGGCTTTGTGGCTGACGGGTAAGCGTGTCGAGGGCTCGTGGGCTCATGCTAATGAAGGCACTTCGTTTGCCGAGTTAGATGCCCATGTCGACAATATTCTGGCTCGCATTGGTGTGCAGCCTGGTATGCTGGTTCGCAAGAAGTCAGAGAACGCTATCTTTGCTGCAGGTCTCGTCATCGAGAATCGTGGCGGCAAGAAGCTCATCGAGCTGGGTGTGCTGACGAAGAAGTTGCAGAAGCAGTTCGACATCGATACCCCCGTGTATTATGCTGAGCTGAACTGGACGGCGCTGATGAAGGTGATTCGTAAGCAGAAGGTGGAGTTCACGGAGATTCCGAAGTTCCCATCAGTTAGTCGCGACCTCGCCCTGCTCATCGACAAGAGCGTGGAGTTCCAGCAGATTGAGGACATTGCCCGTCAGACGGAGAAGAAGTTCCTGAAGAAGGTCGAGCTGTTCGACGTCTATGAGGGCGACAAGTTGCCTGCCGGCAAGAAGTCGTATGCTGTCAACTTCATCCTTCAGGATGCTGAGAAGACGATGGGTGACAAGCAGATTGACGCCATCATGCAGAAGCTGATTCAGAACCTGAAGAAGCAACTGAACGCCGAATTGAGATAATTATGCATTATGAATTATTAATTATGAATTAAAAATATGGGAAGAGCATTTGAATATCGCAAAGCTGCGAAACTGAAGAGATGGGGCCACATGGCCAAGACGTTTACCAAGATTGGCAAGCAGATTGCCATTGCCGTGAAGGCTGGCGGTCCGGAGCCCGACATGAACCCTGCACTGCGTGCTATCATTGCCAACGCCAAGCGCGAGAACATGCCGAAGGACAACATCGAGCGTGCCATCAAGAACGCTATGGGTAAGGATCAGAGCGACTACAAGGAGGTGACTTACGAGGGATATGGTCCTCATGGCGTTGCCATCTTCGTTGACACCCTGACTGACAACACCACCCGCACCGTGGGTGACGTTCGTTCGGTGTTCAACAAGTTCAACGGTAACCTGGGCACTCAGGGTTCGCTGTCGTTCCTGTTCGACCACAAGTGTGTGTTCACCTTCAAGAAAACTGATGGTCTGGATATGGACGAGATGATTCTTGACCTCATCGACTACGGCGTGGAGGATGAGTACGACGAGGACGAGGAGGAGAACTCAATCACCATCTATGGCGATCCTTCTTCATTCGGTGCCATTCAGAAGCACCTGGAGGAGAACGGCTACGAGGTAACCGGTGCCGAGTTTACCCGCATCCCCAACGACCTGAAGGACGTCACTCCCGAGGAGCGCGAGACCATCGACAAGATGATTGAGAAACTTGAGGACTTCGACGACGTACAGACCGTGTACACCAACATGAAGCCCGAGGGTATCGACGAATAAGAATTATTTCTGATAATCACTCTTACGGAACGTAGCATCTATAAGCTGCGTTCCTTTTTGTTTGGAGGAAAAGTAGACATACCGAAAGCTGTAACCCTCGTCCTTGTAGACCTTGAGGCTAGAGGAGTTCTTCAGCTCCTTGAGCAACATGCCGCGAACATCGTGCAGCTGAAGTGCCTCAGCATCGTCGAGCACGCCATCAACAGTGTAATAATACGACATGAGATGCGTTGAGGGATCGAAGGTGAGACTATCTAAATAGACGTCCTTGTTGACGAGCACGGGACACTTTTTCTTCGTATACTCCTTGCACTCGCGAACACAGCGTTCTTCAAGCGTTTCCTGGCAAGCGGTGAAGAGCAGGAGGCTTGTGGGAATGATGAGGGCCAGACGGGTGGCGGTATTAATCAGTTTCTTCATAGGGAATGATGCTTATGTCGGGTAGTAAGAGTTGTATGTAAGGCCTCGGCCAATCGCGAAGGTGATGGCGCTGGTGGTCGTACTGCATCAGGTCGAGGTCGAGCGTAACGCACTGCTTGCTGCGATGGGCGGCAGCTTCTATTTCTTTGAGTTGTGCTGCGATTTCGTCGGCGGTAAGGTCGGTGAAACCAGCAGCCAGACGGTTCATATACCATTGTCCGGAGGAGTGAATGTCGGGTGTCCATAGCTTTCGCGACAGCTGTAGGTTGCTGAGGAGGACAGACAAACGTTCAGAGGCCCACTGGATGTGAGCACTTTGATGATGGTTGGAGCCTATGGCAATGAGAACCTGATGCATGGGTGGCTGATGGATTTATTTGCGCTCCTTCAGGATGCCGTGACGATAGGCATAAAGCAGTTGGCGCAGGTCTTCCACCTGAGCGCGTAACTCCTCGCCCTTGTCGGTATCGGCTACGAGCATGCGGTGGGCAGAGAGTTCGACCAGTTGGGTGGTGGACTTGATGTCGAGTCCTCGCTGGATAGCGTCTTGTGCATTCGTAAACGGCTCGTGCTGAACGAGCTGGAAACCTCGGCTGTGGTATACCAGCGTGTATCCGGCAATACCCGTTTCGGAGTGGTAGGCTTCAGAGAAACCACCATCGATGACCATGAGTTTACCGTTGGCCTTGATGGGGTTCTCGCCCTTGGAGGCATGTACGGGAACGTGTCCGTTGATGATGTGGCGGTTCTGTCCCTTAACCCCGAAGGCGTCGAGAATGCGGTCGCAGATTTCTTCGTTATCGCGTAACAGGAAATAGTTACCTTTTTCTTCCTTATAAGTAGTCTTATCGGTCAGGAAGTAGCGTTCGAAGGTGGCCATCTTCGACTTGTCGAACAAGGGAGAGTCCTTGCCGCACCAGAGGTAGAGGAAATAGTCGCGAGCGAAGAGGCGCAGTGACTGTTCGGTGTCATTTTCGAAGGCTGCACGCACCAGCATGCCGATGTTGTGCATGAGTTCCTGACCACTATATTTCTCGCCATTGTATAGTTCAACTTCCTTCAGGCTGCCGTCGTCGTTGAGCGGACAGGAGGCATGGAACAACAGATTCTGGTTGCAAATGTTGTACATACATCCGTGGGAGAGCAGCATCTTCATGTGTTTGCGAAGCTTTTCGGAAACACGGAACGAGTGGTGCAGCTTTTCCATCAGTTGTTGTTCCTCAGGGGTGAGCTCGTTAGGATTGTTGGGATCGATGGTGGGAAAATGGCACGATTTCATGTCGTATTCTTGTCCATCGATGGCGCAGACGCCACGTTCGTAGTCGATGTGTTCGAGCAGGCAACGGTCCTCCATATGCCATTCGGGGCGGCGATGGAAGATTTGAGCTTCCTTCTTAAACTGGATGACGGTGATGGCCTTATGCATCTGGGCTGTGAGGCGCTGGTATTTGTCATCCATCGTGTTGCCCTTGAGTAATTTTGGATAGAACTCAGAGCATGGGTCGTCCTGATAATACTCCATAGCAAAGGTTGCCAAGGGTACGAGGTTGATGCCGTAGGCTTCCTCGATGGTCGTCAGATTGGCATAGCGCAGACAGAGGCGCAGCACGTTGCAGATGCAGGCGTTGTTACCGGCACAGGCTCCCATCCACAGAATGTCGTGGTTGCCCCACTGGATGTCCCACGAGTGATACTGGCGGAGGGTGTCGAGAATGATATGTGCACCGGAGCCGCGGTCATAGATGTCGCCCAGAATATGGAGTTGGTCGATGGCCAGACGCTGGATGACATTGCAAATAGACACAATGAAATCGTCGGCACGGCCTGTAGATATGATGGTGTCGACAATGACACTGACATAGGCAGCCTTGTCGATATCGTCGGTGCGTTCGTGAAGCAGTTCTTCAATGATGTAGCTGAACTCCTCTGGCAGCGACTTGCGAACCTTGGAACGTGTGTATTTGGACGAAACGTCGCGACAGACAGCTACCAGTCGGTGGATGGTGATGTGATACCAGTCGTCGAGGTCTTCTTCGTTAGCCTTGATGAGTTCCAGTTTCTGCTCGGGGTAGTAGATGAGTGTACACAGTTCACGTCGCTCGGCCTCGCGTATGTCACCCTTGAAGAGTTCGCTGACCTTGCGGCGGATATTTCCTGATGCATTTTTCAACACATGCTGGAAGGCAGCACTTTCACCATGCAAGTCGGCCAGAAAGTGTTCGGTGCCCTTGGGCAGATTCATGATGGCTTCCAAGTTAATAATCTCGGTCGATGCTGCTGCAATATTCGGAAACGAGTTGGAGAGCAATTGCAGATAGTGCATGTCGCGGTTAGTCGTTTTCGTATTCATAGTCTTATATTTTTAGGTGGTTATCTACTTGTTTTCTGAGTGCTCGTGTTTTGTAATCATCCAGCGGATCGACGGGCATAAAACCTTCGGTAAGCCCCGTTCGGTCGGCCATGAGTTGCATAGTTCTACGGGCCAGTTTCCAAAGTTGTCGTTCCTTCAGGATATCGGCTAATGAATCTTCCTCGCAAGGATGCTGACGCAGCTCGCGATTGAGTTCTATGAGATGTTTGATGCTGAATTGTCCGTTTGACATGAGCTTGCGAACGATGCGAAACGATGCCAACAGACGTTCGTTTTCGGAGGCGAACTGATTGCCGATGGTGGCACCGATGAGTGATGCCTCCTGATAGTTTTCAGGCCAGAAATGGTCGATGTGTTCGACGTCGATATCAGGAGACTCGATGCCAAGGACCCGCAATCCGCGCTGGATGGTGTCAGTAATCTGTTCGTGATGGGCATAGAGCAGCACCTCGCGCCAAGGAATGGATTGGGTAGGGGACAGAGCGCTGACAGCCGATGCAGGAAGCCAGCGGATGTCGTTAGTAATGCCAGCCATGATGATGGTTCGGAGCTGCTGACGCATCTCGGGCGAAAGGAGTTCCAGAGTATGGGTATCCATCACTTTCTGATAGAGTTTGAAGGTCTGACGGGCCATGTCGGCCTTCGTGATGGAACTGGTGATGACGCTGTTGCGGATGGTGACCAAGCGTTTGTTCCAGCCGAGGCGTTCCATGCACTCCTGTTCCATGGTACCTTGGATGATGATGGCATAGGCTTGTCGGATGATGGCCTGCTGGTAGAGTACACGCTTAGGCAGCTTTTCCTTCCAGTAGTTTTCGTACTGTTCCCACGGCTCAAGTTGTCCGTGTGGAGTGACGATGAGTCTGCACCGCTTTCGTAATGCCAGATGGACGATGCTTCGCGACGCGTTGCGCCAACAGCCATGCAGGTGGAGAATGTCGTACTTTCCACCTTGCAATAGTGTTCGGGCATCGTCGGCATTAGCTGCCAGATGGTTCTCGGCCTCAAGTCCCATACCTTCTTGTAGCATGGCGACGTGCTGGCTAATCATCGGCTCTTCAGCAGGATAAAAGTGCAGGATTCTCATGATGTAACAATATTAAAACCCCATCCATACACGCAAGCGAAGCCCTAGGAGACGGAGTCCGCGAATACGCTGATCATAGAGTCGGATGGCGTCGAATACGTGCTCTTTGCGCACACCTACAGCATCGAACAGACCACGCTGTTTTCTGAACCATGTGCCCCAATAGTCTCGGAAAGAATGCCGTTCTGCCTTTCGGATGATGCTTTTCAGGTCATCCAGATCAGTGGCTACGACATGTGTTACGCGCTCACGTTTCCTGTTGCAATACACCAATGCCGCCTCACCTTCTGTAAGTCCTGCTACCCAATCGACATTGATGGGTGTGCGACGGATATCGGCCAATATGATATGGTCGTGATGGGCTGCCTTTGCCCCCACACTGAGCGCCAGTCGCTTACGGCTTGGATTAACGACGACAGAATTGGGCAGAAATGTCGAGTACAACTTAGGGTATTCTGCCTTCAGACGCTTCAGTACGTCAGGAGTGTCATCTGTCGACATATTATCCACCACAATCACTTCATACTGCCCTTCGTATGGTAGTGTCAGAAAAGCAGGCAGATTCTGCTCGAGGGCTTCTGCCTGATCGTGAACGGTCATCACGATGGAGACGGGCGGTTGTGTCTGATGTTCCATAGTCATGCTATGATGTAACCTTTTAAATATCGTCGCTCATATAGCCTTGGGGCAATTGACGACAGTTGTACTGGGATGCCATGATCTCGCCATAGGCTCCTGCTGAGCGGATGGCAATGAGGTCGCCGCGATGACAGCGGTTCAAGTCGATCTGCTTGGCAAAAACGTCAGTTGATTCGCAGATGGGTCCCACAACATCGTAAGCCTCGACAGGTTCCTCGCTCGTGATATTCTCTATCTTATGGTATGCCTGATAGAGTGCTGGACGGATGAGGTCAGTAAATCCGGCATCAACAATACAAAACTGCTTGACGCTACCTTTTTTTATATATAAGGTACGCGTGATAAGGCTGCCGCATTGTGCCACCACAGCACGACCCAGCTCGAAATGCAGTGTCTGTCCCGGGCGAAGTTTCAACTTTTTGGCATAAGTATCGAAGTAAGCTTTGAAATCAGGAATTCTGACGCGGTTCGGATGTTGATAGTCGATGCCTAGTCCGCCGCCTACGTTGATATGTTCGACGACGATGCGATGACGTTCCAGTTCGTTCTGCAGTTCGTTGACGCGGTTGCAGAGGGCTTCGAAATCGCCCATATCCAGAATCTGACTGCCAATGTGGAAGTGCAGTCCCACACATTTAACATGCTCCAAGCGAGAAGCTTCTTCGATGACTGTCAGCATATCGCGCATATCGATGCCGAACTTGTTTTCTGCCAGTCCAGTGGTGATATTGGCATGGGTATGTGCACCGACATTGGGATTCAGTCGGAAAGCGACTCGTGCTACCTTGCCCTTTGCAGCAGCCAGTTCGTTGATAACCTCCAGTTCGGGAATGCTCTCCACATTAAAGCAGAAGATATCCTGGTCCAGTCCGAGATTGATTTCCCAGTCGCTCTTACCGACTCCAGCATATACGATTTTCGACGAGGGGAATCCTGCTCGTATGCTTGCATCTATCTCACCGCCGCTGACGCAGTCTGCACCCAGTCCTGCTTCGCGGATGATGCGAAGTATTCTTGGGTTGGCATTGGCTTTTACGGCATAGTGCACACAGAATCCCTCATGCTTCTGGGCTTCCTGGTTAATGGCACGGAGTGTTTCACGTAACAACTCCGTGTCGTAATAGTAGAACGGCGTTCGTAAACTTTGGAACTTCGCCGTTGGGAATTGTCCTTTTGCCATTGTGTCAGCTGAGATTTATTTAAACAGCGTATCACTCAGGCTCTGCAGAGCACGTTTTTTATCTTCTTCGCGAATGAGGAACGAGATGTTATAGTTTGAACCGCCATATGAAATCATGCGAACGGGGATGTTCTTCATCGCATCGAGCACCTTGGTTTCGAAGCCGATGTTCGACCAGTCCAGATCGCCTACCACGCAAATGATACACATGCCGGTGTCGACGGTAACAGTGCCGTACTTCTTCAGTTCGTCGACGATTTCGCCTAAATGGGCAGAGTTGTCGATTGACATCGAAACACCCACCTCCGACGTGCAGACCATGTCGATTGGAGTCTGGTAGGACTCGAAAATCTCGAATACCTTACGAAGGAAACCTGTGGCCAGCAGCATGCGACTTGATTTAATCTTGATGGCGATGATATTATCCTTGGCAGCTACAGCCTTGATCTTTCCATACTCTGTGGCGTTGCTGATAGTAGTACCCTCGGCATCAGGCTCCATGGTGTTCAACAGACGAACAGGAATGCCGGCATATTTGGCAGGCTGCACACAGGTGGGGTGCAGAATCTTGGCACCAAAGTAAGCCAACTCGGCAGCCTCCTCGAAGTGCAACTGATGGACGGGCTGGGTATTATCGACAACACGCGGATCATTGTTGTGCATACCATCGATGTCGGTCCATATTTGAATTTCTTCTGCGCCAAGGGCTGCTCCCACAAGTGAAGCGGTATAGTCGGAACCGCCGCGTTGCAGATTGTCGATCTCGCCGTAGGCATTGCGGCAGATGAACCCCTGGGTGACATACACTTGCTGACCTTCGTTCTTTTCCATAATGGCCTGCAGCTTTTCTTTGATATAGTTGGGATCGGGCTCCGAGTTTTTGTCGGTGCGCATGAAATCGAGGGCGTTCAGCAGCACAGCATTGATGCCCTGTTCTTTCATGTAGTTCACCACCATGTTCGTTGACAGCATCTCGCCCTGAGCCACGATGCTCTTCTCTTCGAAGCTGGTGAACAGCTCCTTGGTGAACGAACGCAGGTAGTTCAGTTCCGAAGTCAGAAATTCGCGCGTCTGCTGCTTCAACTCGTCGCTCTGATAGAGTTCATCGATATGCTTCAGATAGGTACGCTCCAACTGATTGATAATCTCGCTGGCTCCCTCGGGGTTTTTCTTATAGAGGTAGTTGGAAATCTCAACCAGTGAATTGGTTGTTCCAGACATAGCAGACAATACCACGAAGACTGGCTCACCCGACTTCGTTACCAATTTTGTTACTTCCTTCATGCGGGCCGGTGAACCTACCGACGTGCCGCCAAATTTCATTACTTTCATTGTATCTTGTTTTTTAATTTCTTATCTCTCAACTCTAAACTCTCAACTCTAAA
>Ga0247610_10000985_pt1 | contig 36962 bp, 28 predicted proteins | sample 174DNAGHGhighgp2_FD_193483 | JGI IMG/M metagenome (GOLD analysis project Ga0247610, IMG submission 193483) | Sheep rumen microbial communities from Palmerston North, Manawatu-Wanganui, New Zealand - 1742 DNA GHGhigh gp2 | ecosystem: Host-associated > Mammals > Digestive system > Stomach > Rumen...
AGGGTATTTCTTTTCAAGGTGATTAAATATCTTTTTTACAATAATTCCTAAAATAAATATAAACACAAAGAATAATATAGTAGATAAAATTACACTAACTATTGAATTAACATTCCATCCATTTAATATAGAAGAAATAGCACCTGTAGATGAATTACCAGTTGTGGATAATGATAAAGTTACTGATAAAACAATAACACCAATAATATCATCTAATATAGCCGCACTTACAATAGTAGTACCAATTCTAGAATTTAATTTACCTAATTCCTTTAATGTTGCAACTGTAACTGAAACAGATGTTGCAGATAATATTACTCCATAAAATAAATTAGACCAATTCTTAGAAACTGTGACATCAGTTCCTGCAGCATTTTTAAATGTAACAGTACCACTAAATCCTTGGACAAGTCCTGAAACTAAATAACCAAGTCCAATTGCTAAAATTACATCTAATACGGTTATTACTAATGCTGATATACCTGTTGCTTTAATTTGTTTAACATCAGTTCCTAAACCTGCTGAAAACATAATTAAAATTACACCGATTTCTGCTATAAATCTAATTCCTTCGATTCCTGTGTCTGTAATAACATTTTGATTTATCCATGGAATAAATTGATACATTAAACCAAGAATAATACCAGTTAATAGCATTGCTGCAACCTGTGGTAATCCTATTTTTTTAGCTCCTATTCCCAATAATTTTGAAAATAAAAGAATTAAACCAATAGGCAATAAAATATCAATTACGGATAAGGATCCTGCTAAAAAAATGTTAAACATTTAAAAGCCCCCTTTAAATCCACAAAAACTAATATATTACTTATAAAAGTAATATGCAAGTGATTTTTAATAATTTTATAGATTATTTAAAATTTTTATTAAAAATGATAAAATATAACTAAATATTTAGGTTATTTTTAGTTTTATATTGTATTAAATAATAAAGAAGGTGAAATTATGCGTATCTTAGTTGTTGAAGATGACAGAGACTTATCTAGTGTTATTACTAGATATTTAAAGATTGAAAAATATGAAGTAGATCAAGCATATGATGGTGAAGAAGGATTAGAATATATTCATCAATTAGAATATGATTGTATCATCATGGATGTAATGATGCCAAAATTAGATGGGCTATCAGTTGTAAGACAGATGAGAGAAGAAAATAATTCTACTCCAGTATTAATATTAACAGCTAGAAGTATGGTTGATGATAAGGTTATGGGTCTTGATAGTGGTGCTGATGATTATTTAACTAAGCCTTTTGCTACAAAAGAATTATCAGCAAGATTAAGAGCTTTAATAAGAAGAAAAACAAATATTGTATCTACTCTAACTTATAAAGATATTACATTAGATCCTAATACATATGAATTAAAATCTAAGGGTGTTGCTAAATTAACTGCAAAAGAATATAAATTAATGGAATTTTTGATAAAGAATCAAGGAATTTATGTATCTACAGAAAAAATAATGTCATCAGTATGGGAATATGATGCTGATGTTGATGTGTCAGTTATTTGGGTATTTATTTCATCTTTAAGAAAGCATTTAGAAGAGGTTAATAGTGATTTAACAATTAAAGCACAAAGACGTATTGGATATAGATTAGAGGATAAATAAAATGATTAAAAAATTAAGAATTAAATTTGTTATTATTTCGATGGTTTCAATTTTAATTGTTTTATCTATAATAATGATTAGTATAAATTTATCTAACTATAATAGTGTTGCAAATGAAAATGATAAAATATTAGATACCTTATTTGCTAATGGTGGTGATTTTATAAGAAATAATGAAATACCACCAAAAGAAGATGAGAATAAATCATATAATTATAGACCTAAAAATCCTGAAATGATGTATGAAACAAGATTTTTCACAGTTAAAATAAAAGAGAATGAAGCTGGCGAAAAAGAATATAGTGTCTATATGGATTTCATCAAAGCAATTGAAACAGAAGCTAAGGCAATTGAACTTGCAAATAATGCACTTAAATTAAATAAAAGAGGCTATATAGGAATATATAGATATCTATATGGAAGTATAAATGATGAAACAGTTGTAATATTTATTGATTGCCAAAGAGGCTTAGATAATGCTATGAGCTTTTTAATTTCGTCACTAATTATTTCAGCACTTGGATATGTTGGTGTATTCTTATTGATCTTATTAGCCTCAAGATATGTATTTAGACCTGTTGATGAGGCATATCAAAAACAAAAAAGATTTATTTCAAATGCACAGCATGAATTAAAAACTCCTCTAACTATTATTTCAGCTAATAACGAATTAATAGAAATGATACATGGAGAAGATGAATCTACAACGGCAATAAATAAACAGATAAAAAAATTAAATCAAATGGTTTCATCTCTTTCATTATTATCTAAATTAGAAGAGAAAAATAGATTAGATAAAAAAGAAGAATTTAATTTATCTAAGTCTATATTAGAGACAATTGATGATTTTACTTTTGATGATAAAATTAAGCTTGATATGAATATTAATGATAACATTTTATATATAGGAGAAGAAGGCTTAATAAGACAATTAATATCAATTGTTATAGATAATGCAATTAAATATCATAAATCATATATTAAAATTGATTTATATAAAGATTCTAAAAATACAATATTTGAAGTCATAAATGATTGTTATGACATTGAAGATGGTAATCACCAAGAGGTATTTGAAAGATTTTATAGAAGTGATAATATAAGAAGTAATGTAGAAGGTTCAGGAATTGGCTTATCTATCACAAAAGAAATTGCAGACTTGCATAAAGCAAATATTATTGCTTCATCTATAAATAATAATTTTAAGATTAAAGTTACATTTTAAAAAGCTACAAAAAAGTAGCTTTTTATTATTTTTTAATATAGATTTAGTTTTATTTTAGGTAACACCATTAAACTAAAATTGTAAAAAATAAACAAAGGAGACTAAATTTATGGAAAAATTATTTGAATCAATATTTTTACAATCAGATGGTACAACTAAAATAACAGTATTAACATTTATTATAAGCTTATTAGTTTCACTAATAATGGGTATTGTAATTTCACTTTTTGCATATTATAAGGGTAGATCTTCAAAGCATTTTTATATAGCTAATTCAATACTTCCAATGGCTGTTTCAATGGTTATAATGCTTGTTAATGGAAACATTGGAATAGGTGTTGCGATTGCAGGTGCGTTTTCATTAGTTAGATTTAGAAGTGCACAGGGTAACGCAAAAGAAATCGCTGTAATCTTTATTTCAATGGCTATGGGTTTAGCTTTTGGTGTAGGTTATATAACTTATGGAATTATCTTTGGCATAGTATCAGGCTTAAGCTTAATTCTTTTTACAAAAATTAAAGTATTTAATAAGAAGGAATCAAGTGAAAAGCTATTAAAAATTACAATACCAGAAAGTATTGATTATATTAAAGCATTTGATGATATATTTGAAAAATATACTTCAAGCTATAATTTAGTAAAATCTAAATCTACAAATATGGGAAGCTTATTTGTATTATCATATGAAATATCATTAAAGGATAATAATGATGAAAAGAAATTTGTAGATGAAATTAGATGTAGAAATGGAAACTTAGAAATTCAAATCTCAAGAATAGGAAATTCAAATGATGAATTATAGGTATGAAATATGGGAAATGATATTTTTGAAAGAAAAGAAATTAAATATTTTTTAAATAAAGAAAAATTTGATAATATCATTAAAGTAATTAATGAAAAAATGAAGCCTGATAAATATGCTAAATCTACAATTCAAAGCCTATATTTTGACACTGATACAGATATATTAGTTAGAAGATCTTTAGAAAAGCCATATTATAAAGAAAAATTAAGATTAAGAAGCTATGGAATAGCAGATATGGATTCTAATGTATTTTTAGAAATAAAGAAAAAATATGCAGGTATAGTATATAAAAGAAGAATTGAATTAAAACAAAAAGATGCCTTTCTTTTTATAAACAATAAAATTAATTTAGATACTCAAATAGGTAATGAAATAAATTATTTTAGAGATTATTATAAAACACTTAAACCTAAAACATTATTAATATATGATAGACTTGCATTTTCAGATGGTGATTTAAGAATTACATTTGATACAAATATCAGATATAGAAATATAGATTTAACATTAGACATGGGCTTATATGGTAATCCATTAGTTGAAAAAGATGATGTTTTAATGGAAATAAAGGTATCATCATCAATGCCTTTTTGGTTAATAAAATTACTTGAAGAAAATAATGTTTATAAAACATCATTTTCAAAATATGGAAAGAGCTATGAAATAAATTTTAATAGATATAAATTAAGTGAAACATATAAATATTGTTATAATGGATATGCATTAACATAAGTTCAACTATTTACAGCGGAATTTACTTTATCAATTAACGCATTAACATAAGCATAGATTATTCTATGCTTTTTTTAATGTTTTTAATATGATATAATTATATTATGAAGTTTTATAAATAAAATAGTTTTTAAAAAAAGTGTATATTATGTTATAATATACCTAATAGAGATTCGATTTAAAAAGGAAGTGTTGCCTTATGATGGACAAGCTTTTAGCTGTTACAAATCAACTATTAGATTTAGGAAAAAGAAATAGATTATTAAATTATCGTGATACTGGTTTAAAAACTTTAGCACTTTTAAATAAAAATCTAGATGAAATATTTAGAAATATTAAAGGCTATAAGGATATATCTATTCTTGATTCTGATTCATTATTAAATCAATATCATAATGAGAATTTCCCTAATGATAATAATGATAATCCTTTAAAATATGATGCTGAAACTGTATATGGAATTTGTAGAAAATTTTTACAACCAAAACAAATTTTATGTTACAAATCAGGCTATGGTGTAATAAAGGCAGTAAAATCATTATCAAAGGATTTTAGAACATCTATTGTTGAAAAAGGTATGAACTGCTTATATATCTCTTTTGGATTTATTCATTATAAAGAAGAAGGAGAAGAATTCATAGCACCACTTTTATTGATACCTATTGAAATAGCAAATGAAGGCGGTTGGGTAATTAGACAATATGAAGATGATGTTATATTAAACCCAACTTTTAAATATTATATGCAAACTATGATGGATAGAGAACTAATCGATTATAAAGATGAAGCTCTAGGTACATATTTTGATAAGGTAAAAGAATCTTTACCTGAAGGATTAGTTTTAGAAGAATCTATGTCTATTGGTGTATATTCATTCTATAAAATGAGTATGTATCAAGATATTATGAATAATAAAGATAAAGTATTATCTAATAATAATATTAAAATATTATTAGGTGATGAATTTGCAACATCAAAGGAAACAAAAGAAAATCAACCTATATACCCTGTAGTAGAATGTGATTCGAGCCAGCTTGGAGCAATTCAGCTTGCTGCAAATGGTAAATCATTCTGTTTACAAGGCCCTCCTGGTTCTGGTAAGAGCCAAACTATTACAAATATTATTGCGACACTTTTAGGACAAGGTAAGAAAATACTTTTCGTATCTGAAAAAATAGCTGCCTTAAATGTCGTATTTGAGAATTTAAGAAGGGTACATTTAGCCGAATTTGGTATTGAACTTCACTCTAATAAAGCAAATAAAAAGGAATTTATTGAAAATCTATATAATACAGCTACATTACCAAAATATGATATAGATTTAAAAACTACATTCTTAAGTGCTAAATATGATTTATTAACAGGTAATTTATCATCTTATGAAAAAGAATTACATTCTCCAATTCCTGATTTAGGTATTAGCTTACTAGATTTATATTCTTTATATATGGAATCTAATTTAGTTCCTATGGATGAAATAGACCTATCTGTTCAAAATTATAATCTATATGATATGGAACAAATCTTAGATTATGTAAAAACTTATGTAAGATTAAGTCATCATATAGGATATGATTATAGAAAATCTAGCTTAAATGGATTAAATCAATTAAATGAAAATTATATTCTATATGATCTAAATAGTGACCTTGATATTGGTTTAGATTGCCTAGATAAAATGTATAAATTAGCTACTATTTTAGCTAAATATGAAGGCTTTTATGTAGAATCAATTAATGATGGATTAAAGAAAGCATTAGTAATTGATAAATTATCAAAATTATCTTTATATAGTCCATTCTTTGTAATCAAAAAATCAAGAACTAGAATTATTGATTTAATTAAAAAATATTTAAATTTCCAAAAGATTTTAGGTATTAATTTATTTGATATATATGATAAACAAATATTAAATGAAAATCTTGATTTATTAAGAGAAAAATATGTTAAAGCCAATGAAAAAGGTAAATTCTTTAATAAAGAATTAAAAGAATGTAATGAAGTAATTTATAAATATCGTAAGGTTAAATCTACAGCTGATGTTATAATTAAGGAATTACAAGAATTAATTGCATTTAAGAGAAATTTATTCTTAGCAAAAGAAGTATCTAATAATTTAAGTAAGTATATTGGTGAATTAAAAGGCTTAAATTTAAAACAAATTGTTCAAGATCTATCTGCAATAGATGACTTACCTGATATTAATTTATCAGCTGAATCATTTAATTACCTAAAGGCTGAATATGTTAATTCAAAGATTACATATCAAGAATTAAAAGGTGCATATAAGAATTTAGATAGATTATCTTTAATGTTTGATAAACGAGAACTTAATTTTATGAATGCACCACTAGAAGATGCATATAATAAATTAATTGCTGTATCAGAAGAAAGAGAAAATTTCACAAACTTTATGCAGGTTAACCAATGTATTAAGCATTTAAAATTCTTCTCAGCACTAGATTTCTTAAATGCATATTTAGATAATGAATATGATATTGATTCATTACCTGAAATGTATAGAAAGACATTCTTACATGAAAAGATATTACATATAGTTAGTGAATCTAATTTATTAACTAACTTTAGATCTGATAAAGAAAATAAAGTTATTACAGATTTTAGAGCTTTAGATAAGAGTATTTTAAGTATTAATAGAGACTTTATTATTTCTGTATTAAGTCAAAAGAGACCTAATGAAAATGTATTAGAGGGTTCTGAATTTAAGATACTAACAAAAGAATATTCTAAGTTAAGAAGACAGCTTCCAATTAGAGTTTTATTAGAACAAATCTTTAACTTAGTATTAGATATTAAGCCAGTATTTTTAATGTCTCCTCTATCTGTATCTACATATCTTGCATCAGAATTAAATATCTTTGATTGCGTAATATTCGATGAAGCATCACAAATATTCGCATCAGATGCCTTAGGTTCAATTTATCGTGGTAAGCAATGTATTGTTATTGGTGATACAAAGCAAATGCCTCCTACAAATTTCTTCCATGCAACACTAGATGGACAACAAGAACAAGAAGTAGAATACGACCTAGAATCTATTTTGGATAAAGCATCACAAACATTTGAAACTACATCATTAAAATGGCATTATAGATCTAGAAGTGAGGAATTAATTACATTCTCTAATGGAGCATTCTATGATTGGAATTTAATAACAATTCCTCAAGCTAAACAGCATGAAAAAGGCTTTGGAGTTGATTTCTATTATGTTCCTGAGGGAAGATATGATATGTCAACAAGAACAAATCAAATCGAAGCTGAAAAAATTGTAGAGATGGTATTTAAGCATTTCGATACATCTAAAGAATCTTTAGGTGTAGTTGCATTCTCTAACGTACAAGCTGATTTAATTCAATCATTAGTAGATAAATATAGAAGAAAGCATCCTGAATATGATAGATTCTTTGATGAAGGATATGATGAACCATTCTTTGTTAAGAATCTAGAAACAGTTCAAGGTGATGAAAGAGATAGAATTATATTCTCTATTTGTTATGGATATAATGAAGAAGGTAAATTCTATCAAAGATTTGGACCACTTAATAATTTAGGTGGTGAAAGAAGATTAAATGTTGCGGTAACAAGAGCTAAATACAATGTAAGTATTGTATCATCTGTTAGATATTTAGATATTAAAGATAAGACAGATGCTAAAGGTGTATTACTTTTAAGAGATTACTTAAAATTTGCAGAAAATGTTGTTACTGATAAGAATTATCAAGAAATTTCTGACCCATTAATGTTAGATATTAAAGAATATATTGAATCACTTGGATATGAAGTATTAACTAAATATGGTTCTTCAAGCTTTAAGATTGATTTTGCAGTTAAAAAGAATGATGAATTCGTATTAGCTATTATGCTTGATGGTTCTGAAAGCTATAAAGCTAATCTAAGAGATAAATATAGACTTGAAAGAATGTTATTAAAGAGATTAGGCTGGAGATATTTTAAACTATTTACAACTTCATGGATATTACATAATGAAGATGAAATGGAAAGATTAAGATATGCTTTAGAGCATCCTGATTTTGATGATGATAAAGAAATTGAAGAAGATAAATCATTCTTAAAAGAAGATAAGAGTATTGATTCATTTGATTTCAACTTTGAAGTATATCATGAGCTTGTTCCTGAAAGAGCTAAAAAATATCTTGAGACATTCGATTTAGAATATCTAGTAAGAGAAATTATTAGAATTGAAGCACCTATTCATTTTGACCTATTATGTCAAAGAGTTCTATCAGCAATGGAAAAGGGAAGAATGAATGATCAGCTAAAGAAAGAAATTAGCGATGCAATCCCTTCAAATTGCCATAAGATTGGTGATTTCATATTAGGTGAAAAGATTACAGGTATTAAATTAAGATTAAATTCTAATAGAAAATTTGATTATATTTATTTTGATGAATTATTAGATGGCTTATACTGCATCATTGAGAAAAATAGTGGTATTAAAGCTGATGGTCTATTTAAGACATTAACTAATATTTTATCATTCGATAAGGTAACACCTCAAATTAGAACTAGACTTGAAGATGCACTTGATCAATTAGTACATGATTTCAAGGTTAGAAAAGATGGAGATAGTTATAAAATTGCATAATAAAAAAGCCTTCAAAATGAAGGCTTTTTTAACTAGAATAGGATATTAATTTTATAAATATTTTCTGTTATTTCATATGTAATATTTAAATTATATTTTTTAGCAAATAATTCAATTGAATCAGAACCAAGTCCGTGTCCCTTTGCTAGGTTTGTAGGACGTCCATCCTTATCAATTAAAATAATACCATCATAATTATTTTTACATTGTAAAATTAATCTTCCATCATTATTCCAGAATTTAAAATCTACAATTCTATTATTTTTAAGTTTGTTTGCAGCCTTAATTGCATTATCAAGACAATTAGAAATTAATACTGCAGTTTCATATGGTGGAACCTTTAAGGCATCTTCAATATTATTTACTTTAATATTTAAGACAACATCATCTTGTTCAGCCTTATTAAAATAATAATCTAATATAGAATTAATAATTGAATCATTACAATATACTTTTCCTTTAGTAGAATCAATTGTATTAACATAATTATTAATAAAATCTAGTGCTTCATCATTTTTATTATTTTTAATTAATGTAGATACGGCAATTAAAATATGTTTCATATCGTGGCGTAATATTTTAACTTCCTCATCTTTCATTTCTCTTAATTTATATTGATCTTGGATAGATTGAACTTGACCCTTCATTAGTATTAAATTACTATTTTCAACGAATGTTTGGTGGTAATGAATAATTATTAAATAGAAAATCATAATAGAAGTTAAATATACGCCTGTTATAGCAATACCAAATATTTCTAGTTTTAAATTTCTATTTTCGAATGATTTAATCAATTCTGAATATGCATAAATTGCTAAAATCATTAATATTGCATATATTGCAAGAACTATTACATATTTTGGTAATATTTCTTCAAGCATATCCTGTAATTTTTTATAAATTATTCTAATAAATGTTAACGAAATAGGGAATATTAGTGCAAACCAAATATAAATAATATATCTTTGTTTAGTATTTTCAATTATTAATTTTCCTGATAGTGCTATAAAATAATATGCTAAAAATATGTTTACTCCTGATGTTACATATCCAATATATTTTTTCTTTCCTACGAATAATATTAATAATGCAATTGGAATATACATCGTACTTGCAAATAAGAAGAAGATTGTATCATTAAGTTTTTCTATATCAATATCTATATTCATATAAACAATAACATTTATTGTTATTATTAATGCTAGAATTGGAATTGAAATTAATAATGTTTTTTTAATGCTATATTTTACGCCATTAGTTAATAACAGTGCAAAAAATGTATATATTGCAAGATATATATAAGGTAAAATTATTAAAAACTTATCCATTTTGATCGCCTACCAAATAATTAGCATATTTATTTCTTACAAATTGACTTAATCTCTTTGAAATAGGTACTGTGATTCCATTCTTTAATATAAATGAATCATTTTTAATAGCTTTAACAAAATTTAAATTTACTAAGAAGCTTGAATGACAATTAATAAAATCATATTTGTCATAATCAAAAGGAATTGAATCTAAAAATTTTCCTCTTAAAGAAGTAGTAACAATATCTACATTATTAGACAAATGAATTATCATACGTCTTTCGCTCGATTCTATATGTGTAATCTTTTTAATATCTACAGTTTCTTGAGCATGATCCATTGATTTAATTGTAAATACATGTTTTTTTGCTGTCTCATTTTTAAGTTCAAATAATTTATCGAAGCATTCAGCTATTTTTTCGACAGAAATAGGCTTTAATAAATAATCAAATGCTTGAACCTTAAATGCGTTTATCGCAAATTCTTCAGAAGAAGTTTCAAATATAATAACACTTTTATCATTAAATTTTCTTATTTCTTTTGCGATATCTACTCCATTTTTTTGCATTACAACATCTAAGATAAACAAATCATATTCATTGCTATCTAAGAATTTAATTCGATTTAGTAAGACATTACAATCAGTAAATCCATCAATTGAATATGGAATATTTTTAGCTTTAAAATATTCTAATAAGCAATTTTTTAGATTTTCAAGATCCATTGTTGAATCATCGCAAATAGCTATTTTCATATAATCACCCCTATAATCGTCTACTTACATTTATTATAGCATAAAATATTATGAAAACGCTATACATTATTAGTATTGAATTTATAATTCAATTGTTTTAAAGATTATGCTATAATTAGTTTATATTTACAAATTATTCACATATTTTAATTTTATTTTTGTGATAAAATAAACTAAAAGTTGGTGATACAATGACAGAACAAGAAATTAAAACAGTAGAAGCTCTAAATTTTATGGGCTATAATGATTTAAGAGAAATTTCTAAAAGTGAATTAGATTTATCATTTAAAGCATTATCAAATAAGATGAATCCTAATACAACTACTATAGAAAAATATAAGGATGGAAATGATTATATTAAATTAGTTTCTTATTATAATTATCTAAGTGATATTAAAAGAACTAATGAAACAATAAGAAATATACTTGATCCTTCAAATAAAACATATGATTATCAAGATGAAAAACCAGAAATTAAACAAGAAGAACAAGTAGTTAATGATGTAAAACCATCTATTGTTGATTCAGAAGGTAGAAGATTACCTGAATTTAGTGATATACAAATAATAGATAGACCAAGAATTTGGATTATTATATTATCATTTTTATTACCAATATATGGAATTATTATGTTTATATTCTCAAGAAGACTAACTCCAAAAGCTTCTAAATGGTATTTGGTTTTTGCAATAATAGGATTTGTTACAAATTTTATTTTAGAATTATATTTAATTAAAATAGGATTCTTTTAATATATTAAAAAGACGACTTTGAGTCGTCTTTATATTTTATTATTTTTCAAGTGGTGGAAGACCATTTTTCAATCTTACATAATTATCAATTTCATCAGCTACAAGCTTTGTTGCAGCAACAGCTTCAACAACTGTTTTAGCACCAGATACTACATCTCCACCTGCATATACGCCAGGACGAGTAGTAGCACCCTTAGATGATGCTTCAATTAAACCACGTTTATTTGTATCAATTTGTTGTTTTGTATTTTTAACGATATTAGATAATGCACCTTGACCGATAGCGATAATAACAGAATCAGCTTCCATTTTAAATCTCTTATCGATATCTGCATGATATTCTTTTGTACCATCTTCGTTAACTGTTTCAATTATAGGATCAACAATTATTCCATCCTCTACAATTTCTACAGTTTTTAGGTAATAATTCATTTGAACACCATCGATTTTTGCAAGTTCTAATTCCTCTTTTAGTGCTGCAACATCAGCTTCGCCCTTATGGAAGATAATTCCAACCTTAGCATTAGTCTTTCTTAAAATTGTTCTTGCAGCGTCCATCGCAACATTACCTGCACCTATAATTAATACCTTGTTTCCAAGTTGTGTATAAGAATCAGGATTCTTTAGATAATCAATTGCGAAATGAACATTTCCTAATGTTTCGCCAGGTATTCTTAATTTATTAGGATTCCATACACCTGTACCAATGAATATTGCTTGATATCCATCTGTAAACATATCATCAATTGTAATAGTAGGACCAATTAATGTATTAGGTCTAAATTGAATTCCTAATTCTTGCATACGGAATAATAATTTATCTAATAGGGCCTTAGGTAATCTAAATTCAGGAATACCATATCTTAATACGCCACCAATTTTATCTTTAGAATCAATAATTGTAATTTTATAACCACGTCTTGCTAAAATAATTGCTAATGTTAAACCAGCAGGACCTGCACCAATAATTCCAATACGATAAGAATTTGTTTCAGGCTTTACAAGTCTTGCTTTTTCCAAGAAGAAAGTAGAAATATAATTTTCTACCTCATAGAATTTAATTGGTTCACCCTTTCTACCTAAAACACAATGTCCCATACAATTTTTCTCATGTGGACATACAAGTGAACAGAATGCTGTTAATGGGTTGTTATCAAATAAAACCTGTCCTGCCTCATCCATTTTACCATCCAAAAACATTTGCATAATTAGTGGAATATCTGTTTTAACAGGGCATCCTTCCTTACACATTGGCTTTTTACATTTTAAGCATCTTTGGGCTTCTTTTAAAATATCTGCCATATATAAAACCGTCCTTTACAACTCTTTAAATAAATTATACATTATTTTTAAAAAAATTAAAGCACATATAAATAATTTATTATTTAAAATTATTATTTTATGGTAAAATAAGCGTATGAAAATGAAAATTATTTGTGAATCTGATAATATACTATCAGAGGAGCTAAAGCTCCATTTAACAAGAAAACTTTATAAAAATTTAAAGGCAAGAAAAACTATTATTTATGTAAATGATAATCCTTTAGAAACATATAAAAATATTAAAAAAGGTGATGTTATCACTTTTGAATACAGTAATACTCATGAAATAAACTGGCCATTATATGAATCTAATTTAGATATAATATATGAAAATGATAATTATTTAGTTATAAATAAAAGAAAAAATCTATTATGTATTCCTATAAAGGCAGAGCCTAAAAGCTTATATCAAGAAATCTTATATTACCTAAATAATAAAGGTGAAGATTTAACTGTATCTATTATTAATAGATTAGATAAAGAAACAGAAGGATTATGCTTAGTTGCTAAAAATAGAATAGCTGCAAATAAAATATCACCAATTCATGATAAAATGGAAAGAAGATATTTAGCTTTAAATGAAGGTATCATTAAAGATGATTTTGGTGTAATAAAAAATTATATTGCAAAAGATGATAAAACTAATAAAAGATATATAACTAATGATAAAAATATTGGAAAATTAGCTATTTCTAATTATAAAGTAATTAAAAGATTAAATAATTATACTTTAACTGAATTTAAACTAGAAACAGGAAGAACACACCAAATTAGATTACATTCATTGTTACTTGGAAATCCTATAAAAGGAGATAAATTATATAATAATGGAGATGGTAATTTATATTTAACTAGCTATTATCTGAAATATTATGATTATTCATTAGATAAAGAATTAGAATTTCAAATTGATCCTACATGGATATTGGATGTGAAATAAGTTTGATTATTTTTAAATATTATGATTTAAAAGAAAATATATTATCTTATATAAAAAAAGGAGAATAAAATGAAAGAAGAAATTGTTACATTAAATGGTGAAAATGGTGCTAAAATTGATTTTTATCTTGACTGCGAATTAGAATATGATGGTGATTGTTATCAAGTTTTAAGACCAGTTAATGATAAAATGGGACTAAATCCTGATGAGGCATTAGTATTTTTAGTTGAAGAAGAAAATGGTGATGCATCTTATAATTTAATTACTGATGATGAATTGTTAAAAGAAATAGAAGAAATATATAATAACATGAAAGAAGAACAATAAAAAATATTTTTAATATTTTAAAGTACAATTCTTTGTGATATAATACTTATGACTTTATGTCATATAATTAAAAATAATGGAGGAAAAATTATATGGGTATGTTTGATAAACTACTAGCAAATTTAAAAAATTCAAGAAAAACAATCGTATTTACTGAAGGCTTAGATCCAAGAATTCTAGAAGCAACAGATAGATTATTAAAAGAAGATTTAATGGATGTAATTCTTTGTGGTAATGCTGATGCTGTATTAGCTAAGGCAGCTGAATGCAAATTTGATGTTAAGAAGGCTACAATTATTGATCCTTTAACTTATCCTGAATTCGATACAATGGTTAAGACTATGTATGAATTAAGAAAAGGAAAGATGACTGAAGAAGAATGTGCTAAATCATTAACTAAATCTAATTATTTTGGTACAATGTTAGTTAAAATGGGTAAGGCTGATGCATTACTTGGTGGTGCTACTTATTCAACTGCTGATACAGTTAGACCAGCACTTCAAATCGTTAAGACTAAGAAGGGTTCTAATTTAGTATCTTCATCATTCATTTTATTCCGTACTAAGGATGGAAAAGAAGAAAAAATTGCAATGGGTGACTGCGCAATTAACATTTCATATCAAGATAAGCTTGATAAAGATGGTAATGTAGTATTGACTGCTGCTCAACAATTAGCTGAGGTTGCTGTTGAAACTGCTAAGACTGCTAATTATTTTGGAATTGATTCAAAGGTTGCAGTATTATCATTCTCTACATATGGTTCTGGTAAGGGTGGAACTGTTCAATTATCACATGATGCTGTAATTGAAGCTCGTAAGTTAAATCCTGAATTAGTAATCGATGGTGAATTCCAATTTGATGCTGCAGTATCACCTGTAGTTGCTAAGACTAAATGTCCTGATTCAAAGGTTGCTGGTCAAGCAAATACATTCATCTTCCCATTAATCGAAGCTGGTAATATTGGTTATAAGATTGCTCAAAGATTAGGTGGCTATGAAGCTTATGGTCCAATTTTACAAGGCTTAAATGCTCCAATTAATGACTTATCACGTGGATGCAACGCTGATGAAGTTTATAAAATGGCTATTATCACTGCTGGTATGGCTGAATAATAATAAATACCTCGAAAGAGGTATTTTTTTAAATATTTAATATTATGTTTATAGATGAAATTAATAAATATAATCCAATTTCTGATATAGAAAAAGCTGATAAAGAATTAATATTAGATTTATATAATACATTTGGTAATAAATTATTATCTAGAGATAATAAAATAGCACATATTACAGTATCTGCATGGATAACAAATAAATCTTTAGATAAGGTATTAATGAATTATCATAATATATTTAGAAATTGGGGTTGGCTTGGTGGACATGCTGATATGATGGATAATCTATTAGATGTAGCTAAAAAGGAAATATATGAAGAATCAGGCTTAAAAAATATTAAGCTACTTTCTAATCATATTATTTCTCTTGAGGCATTACCTGTTATATCTCACATTAAAAATGGTAAAGTTATATCTAGTCACATTCATTTAAATGTAACATATTTATTCATGGCAAATGAAAATGATAAATTAGTTATAAATAAAAATGAAGGATCAGGTTTGAAATGGGTTAAAATAGATGATGCACCAAAAATTACAAATGAAGAACAAATGAAGCCAATTTATGTAAAATTAAATAAAAGAATAGAAGAATATAAAAAGATAATGGGTAAGATTTAGTTCTTACCCATTATCTTTTCTATTATCATATTTTTAATTTCTTTTGGTACATATTTAGATATATCACATCCAAATGTTACAAGCTCCTTTATTGCAGAAGAAGATACAACCTGATTTTTAGTTGTAGGCATTAATAATACAGTTTCAACTGAATTATTAATATCTCTATTATATTGGAATAAGGAGAATTCATTTTCATAATCAGAATAATTTCTTAAGCCTCTTACAATAATATTGATATTATTTTCTTTACAATAATTAACTACAAGTCCATCATATGATGTAACATATACATTATTTAAATCTTTTGTTACAAGCTTAACCATATTTATTCTTTCTTCAGCAGTAAATATTGTTTTCTTTAATACATTAACACTTACTAAAATATGAACCTCATCAAATAATTTTGATGCTCTTTTTATTAAATCTAAATGGCCATTTGAAAGTGGATCAAAAGAACCAGGGTATACAGCTTTTTTCATTAAAAACACCTCTTAAATAAATTATACATTATGTTAATTATTTTGTCTAATAATACTAAAAAAATAAATCCATTTGTGATACAATTAAAATGTATGAATTGAGGTGCCTAAATTGAAAACAGTAGTAATCGCAACAAACAATAAAAATAAGGTAAAAGAATTTAAATCTCTACTAGGAAATAATGATATAGAATTTAAAACTTTAAATGAAATAGGCTATGATAAAGAAATAATTGAAGATGGTAATACATTTGAAGAAAATGCCTTTATTAAAGCAAGCCAGGTTTCAAAGGATTTAAATGTTATAGCTATATCTGATGATTCAGGCTTAGAGGTTATGGCACTAAATAACGCCCCAGGAATCTATTCAGCAAGATATGCTGGAGGACATGATGATGAGGCAAATAATAATTTATTAATTAAAAACCTAAAAGGAATTGAAAATAGAGATGCAAGATATGTTTGCGCAATATGCATATATTATCCTGATGGAAAATATAAAATAGTTAAAGAATATTGTTATGGAAAGATAATAGATGATAGAAGAGGTACAAATGGTTTTGGTTATGATCCTTATTTTTACATACCTGAATTTGAAAAAACATTTGCAGAGGTACCTTTAGAGAAGAAAAATACAATTTCACATCGAGCAAAAGCAATAAGAAAATTAAAGGAGTTATTAAATGAAGATTTTAGTCTTAAGTGATTCTCATTCTAGAATGCTTGATATCGATTTTAATAAATATGATTATGTTTTTCACTGTGGTGATTTTGGCTCATCAAAATCAGATTTAATGAGAAATAATAATACATATTATGTATGTGGAAATTGTGATTTTGGTAATAATAAGGAAGTATTTATAAATATAAATAATAAAAATATTTTTATGACTCATGGTGATTTATATCATGTTAAAAGCCATATGAATTCTTTAATTTATAAGGCAATAGAATTAAAATCTAATATATGCTTATTTGGACATACTCATGAATTAACTTTATTTGAAAGAGATAACATTTTATTTATTAATCCAGGGGCATATATAGATGGATATTATGCAATAATTGATGATAATAAAATATCTTTTTATAGATATAATAATTTAATAAAAGAATATAATTATAAGTGGTGATTTTTTTGGCTAAGATTTCATTATCTGAGGTATTACAACTTGATATTTCTAATTCATCAATAAAAAAGATTGATGCTTTTTTAGCATCTGAAGTTGAATATTCAGATCCTTATATGAAAGCTTTAGCATATAAATATTATATTGAACACAAGCTAGGGAATTCTTTAGAGGCAGTTAATGTATTAGTTAAATATATTAAGAATTTAAATATATTAACACCATATTCTATAATAGCTATATCTGATTCATTAATTCAAATATTATTAGACTTGAATAATTTTGATGAAGCTTATAAATATATTCAATTAAAAAAGAATTTTTTACCTGTATCTAAATTGAATTTATATTTAAAAGATATGATTACATATTTATTAAAGAAGGATTCAATCAATGAAGCAAAAGATTTATTAATTAAATATTTAGAAGATGATATTTCAAAAGATGAAGCATTATTTGCTAAAGAAGAATTATCTAATATTTATTTTAAGCAAGGTGAATATGATAATTATATTAATATAACATCAGGCTTACTTGAAATATATCAAGATAGATTAGACCTAAAAAAGGAAGCTTTATTACAAACAAGATTATTAACAATCGCATATAAAAGAAAGAATTATATAAAGGTTGTATCTGATATTAATAAGATTATTCCAAATTATGATTCACCTAGTTTATTTTTACCTCTTGCAACCCTTGCAATTAGAGCATATATTGGATTAAACGATATAAAAAAAGCATCTATTTTTGAATCTAATTATGAAGAATATGTAGATGCATCATATTATGTAGAATCTAAAAACTTCTTAGAGGCTGCAATTGAATTATATACTATATCTAATTCAAAGGTTGCTGTTAAAGAATTAGAAGCATTATTAAAGGAAATAACTGATAAGGCTATACCTCAAAAGAAGAAAAAGAAAGAGGAAGTAAAAGAAATAGTAGTACCTACTATTAAAATTCCTGGAATTAAAAAAGAAGAAGAAATTACAATTAAACCTAATTTTAATATCTTAAATCCTAAAGAGGATATTCCTTTAGAAAAAACAAATGTTAAAAAACAAATTATTAATCTAAAAAGTGAAAATGTATCTGAATTCTATATGAAATTATCTAATTTATTAGATGTTTTAAATCAAATGAATTTAAATAATAAATTTAGAGAAATTTTTAGATTATCAATGATAGAAATTAAAAAGGTATTTGATATAGATGAGGCATATATTATAGATGCAAGTACCTCATTTAAAGGAATGCATTATAAAACAGAGAGGGTATATGATAAAAAAATAAGCCCTGATATGGTTAAAGGTACTATTAATATACAAGCATTTGAAACTGATTCTGAATGCTTTTTAGATGATAATGATAGAAAATATGATGTTAATATTATTACACTTGAAAAATATGCTGATTCATATTATGGATATGCAATACCTTTGCATAATGAAAATGATGTAATTGGTTCAATTGCATATTTTTCAAAAGATGCATTTTTGTCTAATGAAATGACTTATGAGGGATTAAAAATTGTAACATCTATTTTAAATTCTAGATTATTATTATCATATGAAAAAGATAAATTATTATATAATAATCAAAAATTATATTTCCTTAAGGATAATATGTCTTTAGGTATAAAAGAAGAAATGGAAGGATATGTACATTTATCTAAAAAATGTGCATCTATGCTATCATTATATGAGGATTTATCAATAGATGATTTTTATAATCATATTCCTACAAATTATTTAATTGAATATAAAAATATAAGAAATAGCTTATATTATGATACAAAAGAAGCTGTATATGAATATGAATTTAAAAAGGATGATGATTTAATTAAAATTAAAGAATCATTTTATTCATTATTCTTAGATGGTACTATTACTATTATTTCAGTAATTGAAGATATAACAAGATATGATGATGAAAAGAAGCAATTAACTAATTTAGCTTATACAAATCCAATTACTAAATTAGATACAGAAGTTAAACTAATGGTTGATATTAGAGATGAATATTTAATGCATAAAATGGCATTAGCAACAATATCTATTCATGATTTTTCATTATATGAAGAGCTATATGGATTTAATTTTAAACGTCAGCTAGAGCTTGCTGTAGGTAATGCAATTAAAGATGCAATATCAAGTGATTTTAATGTATCATTATATCATTTAGGTGAAGATATATTTGTCTTAACTATTAAAAATGCTAATGATAAAAGATTAGTAGATTCTAAATTAAATAAATTTTTAACTGATGCATCTAAAGCATTACATAAATTAAATACAAGATTAAATATAACATTTGATGTTGGTGTATATAGACTAGGTAAAAATAATAATTTAGCTGATGCTTCACTAATGTTATCATATGCCTTTGATGCCCTAAATGATGCAAAAGCTATGAAATATATAGGAAATCATATTTCTCATTATGATAGTGAAGAAATGAGACAAAGATTTAGTGAAAATAATTTAGTTACATCAATAAGTGAAGCAATTGATACAAATGATTTAAATATTGTATACCAACAAATTGTAAATATTATAGAACAAAAGGTTTATGGATATTATGCATTAATAAATTTAGATTCTAGTGAATTATATTATGAAGAAATAATGAATGTAGTAAAAAGACGTAATCTAGAGGCTAGAGTAAATCAATATTCTATTAATGCATTATTTATTGAATTAAAAATGCTTTATACAAAAACTAAATGTTTATTCCCTGTATTTATTGAAATAAATCCTGATTTAATAGATAGAGGATATTATGAATATATAAAAGAAAGACCACAATTTTATAAAATAAATCCTGCATATATTGTTTTAGTATGTAATAAGGCTGATAATTATTATTTAAAATTATTAAGACAAGAGGGCTTTAAAATATGTACTAAAGATATATTAGATATCTATAGATCTAATTCAGATTATTTTGTATATGATTATAGAACTATAGGAGATATAGGCTCAGATGAAATAACTGAATTATGTAAAAAACATAATGTAGAAGTTATTGCAGGTGGAGTAGATGAAATAGAAGATATGACAAATGCTAAGGAAAGAAATTTCAAATTAGTATTTGGTAGATTCTATAAGAGAACAAGAACTATGAATGATTTAATTAAAAAGCTAACTAAATCAAAAGAATAAATTTCAATATATTGCCATTAAAATATTAAATGACTTTTTTAATTCTTTTATTATGTTATAATAAATTAACATAAGTGGGTGATACTGTGTTCGATTTGAAAGGCTTTATAGAAATATTAAATAAATCATCATCTTTTGATGATCTAAAATTAGCTTTAGAAACTTATAAGGAAGACCTACATATTTCTAAGCTTGTTTTAAAGACGGCTATAGATAGCTCTGAATTAGTTTTAAACAAGAATTCTTTAGATGTTCCTTCATTTTCTTATTCTAAAAATGGCTATGATTATCTATTTTATAAGGTAAATGACAATTATGAATTTACTTTAGATGATGCAAATAATATTGAGGCATTATTACGTATTCTTGCTATGGAACATCAAATAGTTATATCAGAAAAGAAATTAGTAGATTCTGAATTATATAGTCATCAAGCTAATATTTATAATGTAACAGGATATATTAGAAAAGTCTGTAGTATGAATCCTGATTATAGTAAATATAATTCTTATTATATTAACCTAAAAGCTTTTGGCTTAATCAATAGATTATTTGGACCAAACGAAGGCGATTATGCGATTAAACATTATGCTAAATTATTAAATGATTTTGCTAATCCTGATGAGGCTGTAGGTCACTTAGGTGGAGATAATTTTGTTGCTTTTATAAAAAGATTTAGACATGAAGAATTTGTTAATTTAGCTTCTAAATTTACTATTAAGCTTAAGAATAAAGCAAATGAATTAGAAGAAATAACATTAAGTGGTGTTATAGGCTATTATGAATTTGAAAATAATCAATTGGTTAATGAAAGATTAATTTCTTATCCTGCAATGGCATGTCAGTATGCAAGAAATAATAAAAAACCTATTATAAAAATAACAAAAGAATTAATTGAAAGCGTAAATTCAGTTAAAGATATAGAAAAAACATTTAAAGATGAATTAAATAAAGGTAATTTTGTTATTTATTATCAACCAAAATTTGATATTGTAACTAGTAAAATATTTGGTGTTGAAGCACTTGCTAGATGGCATAAAAATGGTGAAATAGTCTCTCCTGGTGTATTTGTACCAATATTAGAGAAAAATGGTGAAATTATAGATTTAGATTTATATGTTTTAGAAACATTATGTAGGGATATAAGAAATTATAGAAGCTATGGATATAAGATTGTACCTGCATCATGCAATATCTCAAGAAGAGATTTTGAAGATCCTAATTTAGAAGATAAAATTATAAGAATTATAAATGAATATGGTATTTTACCTGGAGAAATAATTATTGAAGTAACCGAAACATCTAATCTAGAAGAAAAAGATAGATTAGCTAAATTCATTGAAAAAATGAATAAAAATGGTATCTATACATCTGTTGATGATTTTGGTACAGGATATTCAACTTTATCTGTTTTAAGAGATTTTAAAGTAAATGAAATTAAAATAGATAGATCATTTATTAATAGAAAAATAGAAGATTCTGATAAAATTATTATTGGTTCAATTATCAATATAGCTAATAAATTAAAAATCCAGGTTGTTTTTGAAGGAATTGAAACAATAGAACAAGCTAAATTTGTATTATCACTTGGCTGTTCAAGAGCACAAGGTTTCTTATATTCTAAGCCATTACCTAAATTAGAATTTGAAGCTAAGATGCAAGAAATAGGAACTATATATGATTAATCGTCTTTTATTTAGACGATTTATTTCTTTTTTATTTCGTTATTTAGTGTTATAATTTTTTCGGGAGTTAGGAGAGTATATTATGAAAAAGAAAAAAATATTTTTAATTATGGCCTTAACTGGCGCATTTGTTGGTCTTTCAAGCTGTAATATTAAGGGCAAGACTGATGTAACTACATCAAGTGATGTTATAACAACAGAAGAAGAGACTGAAAGTAGTTTAAGTAATGATGAAATTGCTTCTATTTTTGCTAATTTTAATAGTAAAGATTATAACTATTCATCAATTAATATCACAAGTTATGATAATAGTGCAAGTAAATCATATGTATTAGAATTCGCAAAGATTTGTGGTGCTTGGGAATTATTAAATGATTCAAAAGAAGTATTCATTGATGTTGAATCAGTTGAAAATATTACTAAATTAAAAAAATTAAATGTTGAATATAAGGTATCAAAAGATTCAAATGATAAATATATTGTAAAATTCAATTTAGATGGTATTTCTTATGAATATACATTTAATAAAGATGGTTATATTGAATCTGGTATAAAAGAAAAAATTAATTCAAATAATTTCTTATATGATAAGATTGAATTTAGTATTCAATTTGATAATAAAGAATTTTATAATCAAGCTAATTTTAAAGATTATTTAGATAATTTAGAAAGAGCAAATTACAATAAATGTAAGGCTACATATAGTGATGGTAAAGTCTTAGATTTAGCATTAAATCCTATTTGGACAGCTGATGGTAGTGTATATGAATATTCAAAATATTTTTATATCAATGATGTAGAAGATATTAGAAATAAAGATGCATTATTCTACAATAATAATTATTTAGTTATAATTGAAAATAATTTAGAAAAAGAAGAATTATTATATGATGAATCTGGCTATTTAAAGAATTATAAAAAAATAGTTGCAGGTACTAAAACAGTAGACATTAATTTTGTATTTAAATATGAAGAACTAAAATCTTCAGTTATTGATTTAGAAGCAATAGAAAAAGAAATAAATGATAATAGAAAAGATGTTTGGTATGCATTTGAAGAAAAACAAGGTGATGTAGTAGTAAATTGTTATTATGATTTCTTAAAAAATGTATATTATAGTGAAGGAATGGATTTTAATTTAGAATCATCTATGAGTTTAGTATCATTTCTAAAAGAGATAATGAAAGCAGAAAATCTATCATATACATTAGAAAAAGATTCTAATAATAGATATGTTTTAAAATCTTTTGAGTATTATCCTGAAAACAATTATATTAGTACAAGCGCTGTTTATTTCAATTCTGATTATTATGCATCTGAATGTGTGATAAATACTTCTAATTTAAGTGGAATTGAATATGGTTATTGTTTTGATGTATTAATTAAGAAAATTGAAAATGTAGTTTCAGAAGATCTTTATAAAAGATATTATAATCAATTAGAAGATATTTATTATAATGTTGTTACAATTTCTTCAAAAGATGAATCTATAACACTAAAAAAGGATCTAGTATGGGATGCAACTTCATTTGACGGATTTAATCTAGATTACTTACATTTAAAAGATGCTATTTCTATTGATTCATATGATTCAAACAATTTAGAATTCATATATGATGGCTTATTTACACTTAGAGTTAGAAAATCACAAAATGATTATGAATTATATAGCTATGATATGAATGGATATTTAGTAAAATATCAATCATATAAAGCTAATGAATTAGTGTCATCTTATGAAATTGAATTTGATACAGAACAAAAAATAACTAAGGTTTATGATTTTGATGCAATCAGAAATGAAATTGCTACTAATAGAAAAAAATGTTATTATGCAGCAGATGTTTCAATTGATGAAAACATTAATGGTAAAGAAAAAAAGTATACTGAAAAATGGGAATATGATTATAATACTAATAAATGGAAAAATGAATTAGGTTCATTTGAAAGTATATTTGAATTAGAACATTGGCTTTCTAATATTGAAGGTTATACTAACGTATATTATGAAATAATAAAGGATGAAAAGACAGGTCTTTATACAATTATTATAAGCTTTGAAGATGATAATAATATTATTAAAAAGATTGTTTTAAATTTTGATAGTAATTATTATTTATATAATTATGTGGATTGTTATGGAAATAAATATTATAATCATTTAGATTCTAAGCGTGAATTTACATTTGAATTTACAGATAGAATTGTAACAGAAGCAGAATTTAATGAATATTATAAGTCTATTTCAAATGAAGGTTATGATACATGTAAATATTTTATAACTGAAAAGTCTAATGGTGAAAAGTCTGAATTTATTAATTATAAGCATTGCTTATGGGATGAAAGTGAAAAATATAATGTTTCATCAAAAGCATTATTTTTACCACATTTATTTAAATCTTCTGTTATAAATGATCCAGATTATAAAGTTACATATGAAGATGGATATATTGTTATTCAAGCATTAAATGATGATACTATTTATAAATATGATTTCTTACACCCTGGATATTTAGTTTATTGTTCTAATAGTACATATGAAATAGAATTTAGTTATTCAAATAGCTTTGATTCTATTACTAAATATAACCAAGATACTGTATTAGCTGATATAGAAAATAGAAAAAAGAGTGAAGAAGCTTTAGTCTTTGATTATAATAATGGTAAAACAAATAAATCTGCTTATTACGAAAAGGATTCTAATTTAAAGTGGAATACAAGTGAAAATGTAGAAATTAATTTTATTTCTGAAATAATCGATTTAGAAAATACATTTGATTATATTAAAAATATGTCAAATTTAATTTATTACATAACAAAAGAAGATGGAAAATATGCATTATATTTTATGACTAAGGATATTCAATCTGAAGGATATATAAAAGCAGTTTATAATAATAATTATTATTTAGAATCTATTATTTATAAAGTCTCATCTGATTTTGAAACATATATTGTAAATGTTTCTGGTAATCTTGCATATTGTAATAAAATAGCAACTGCATCAGCGATTGAAATGTTTATTAATAGTTTACAAAAACAAGATTTTAATCATGTTAATATATCAGATGGAATTTCTACTTACACTTTTGTAAAAAATATGATTTGGGAAATTAATGTAGCTATTCCAGCAGCTGATCCTGAAATTTTCTTCTTTAAGACTTTCTATGATTCTTCAATGCTTACAAATAGTAATATTTCTATAACTGTTGAAGGTAATATTTATCATGTAAATATTAAAACAGATGATTCAGAAATTGAATATGTTTATGATGATTTAGGTTATATAAAAGAGTGTAAGATATATGATTTAAAACTAAAAACAGAATCAACATATAGTTATGAATTTTATTATCTTCCATACGAATTAAATGTAAATGAAGTTATGAGTATTATTGAATCAGGTACTGATGCACATAAAAATGAAATATATAAAAGCGCAAAACTTAGCGTTTATGAATCAGATGGTACTTTATTAGAATCTGAAACAGTTAATTATGTTTCAGAAAAAGGTTGGTCTATTCCTATCATTTATTTTGAGGATTTTTGCCAACAATTCTCTAAAGAAGACATTAAAAAATTTACTGTATATAAAGATTATTTTGTAGTTCAAATATATGGTGGAGATGATATATATTTAGAATATGTATTTAATAATGAATCATATTTGACATCTGCAACATCATATACTATAGATAAATATGATAAAACAAGAACATTATCTCAATATGGTCAAGTAACATATTCCAAATAATCTTATAAAAAAGATAAAAAATAATGTTAGCGATATTTTCGCTATCATTATTTTTTTAAAATGATTTTTACTTTTAAAACACAATACTTTATTATATAATAAAAACAATATGGGGTGTTATATTATGAGAGATTTTAAGAACATCAAAAGAATAATAATAAAGGTTGGTTCATCATCACTTGTTAATGAAGATTTAAGTATTAATCAGCCTGTAATTGTTAATATTATGCAATCTTTTAAAGAACTACAAGATAAAGGGATAAATGTTGCTTTAGTATCTAGTGGTGCAATCGCATCAGGTATGCATGAATTAGGGCTTGTAAAAAGACCTAAGGAAATGTCTTTAAAACAAGCTTGTGCGGCAATAGGACAATCTAAGCTTATGGAAGCATATAATAAGGCTGCAGAAATTTATGGATTAAAGACTGGTCAAATATTAGTTAACCATGATGATTTCCAAATTAGAAAGAGAATGAATTATTTATCTGATACACTAGATGCAATGTTTAAACAAAATGTCATTCCGATTATTAATGAAAATGATGCCTTAGCTGTTGATGAAATTAAGGTTGGAGATAATGACACATTAGCATCATTAATTTCACCAATGATCAATGCTGATTTATTAATTTTATTTTCTGATATTGATGGCTTATTTGATAAAAACCCCAAAATATATCCTGATGCTAAATTGATTAATTTAGTTTCAAAGATTGATTCAGATATCAAAAAAATGGCTGGAGATAAAACTAGCGCAGTTGGTACAGGTGGTATGCAAACAAAAATTAATGCAGCTAAAATATCAACATCAGCTGGTGCTAATATGATTATTTGTAATTCAAATCAAATTAAGAATTTATGTGATATTGTATCTGGAAAAGAAATTGGTACATTATTTTTAGCTAAAGAAAATCATATATCATCTAGAGAACATTGGATTATATATAAAGCTAATTCAATGGGAAATATTGTAGTTGATGATGGATTAAAAAATGCATTAAAAAATAAAAAGGTATCAATTTTATCTAAAGGAATTACATTTGTTAATGGTGATTTCTTAAAGGGTATGATTATTGATGTAGTAGATAAAAAGGGTAAAGTTATAGCTAAAGGAATTACTAATTATTCATCAGCTGAAATTAGATTAATTCAAGGACATGAATCTAACGAATTAAAATCTATTTTAGGCTATGAATCAAAAAGTGAAGTAATTCACGCTAATGATTTAGTACTTTTAAAGGAGGACTAATATGGATGAATCTTTAAAATTATGTAAAGAAGCATCTAAGGATTTAAATTTATTATCTAATGAAGATATTAAAAAATGCTTATTAAATATTAAAGATGCTTTAATTAAAAATAAAGAATATATTATTAATGAAAATAAAAAAGATATAGAAGAATCTACTGGTAAAATTAAACCACAAATGATAGATAGATTACGTCTTGATGATAAAAGAATTAAGGGCTTATGTGATTCTATTGATGATTTAGTTTTATTACCTGATTATATTGGTGAGGTTATTGAAGAATTTAAAAGACCTAATGGACTTGTAATAAAAAAGGTAAGAGTACCATTTGGAGTTATTGCTGCAATATTTGAGGCTAGACCTAATGTATGCGTAGATATTGCATGCCTATCTTTAAAAACTAAAAATGCATGTGTTTTAAAGGGCGGAAAAGAAGCTATTAATACAAATAAGGCATTAGTAAATGTTATGCAAGATGCTATTAAAGATATAGTTAATAAAAATGCTATTACATTAGTTGATAGAACTGATAGGGCAGCAACAGATGAATTAATAACAAAAAGAGAATATATTGACCTATTAATTCCTAGAGGATCAAAAGGTTTAATTCAATATATTGTTATGAACGCAAAGATTCCATTTATTGAAACAGGCGCAGGAAATTGTAGCTTATATGTTGAGTCTTCTGCAAATCAAGAAATGGCACTAAATGTAGCCTTAAATGCTAAGCATCAACGTCCTTCAGTATGTAATTCTATAGAGAATTTATTAGTTGATGAAAAAATAGCTAAAGAATTCTTACCTAAATTAGAAAATTTATTTAGTAAATATAATATTGAAATTAGAGCTGATAGTGAAGCATTAAAATATTTTAAAAGTGCTAAAGAGGCATCCGATATAGATTTTGATACAGAATATAATGATGATATTATTTCAGTAAAGATTGTAAAAGATTATAGAGAAGCAATATCATTTATTAATGCTCATTCAACAAAGCATTCTGAATCAATAATTACTGAAAATGAAGCTGCAAAATTAGCATTCTTTAATGAGATAGATTCTGCATGGTTATATCATAATGCATCTACAAGATTTACAGATGGTGGATGTTTTGGATTTGGTGCTGAAATAGGTATTTCAACTACTAAGCAGCACGCAAGAGGACCTATGGGTTTAAAAGAAATAACTACTTATAAATATTTAATTGAAGGAAACGGTCAGGTAAGAGAATAATGTATAAATTTGCTATTATAGGCCTTGGTAAAATGGGCTCTAGTATTTTAGAAGGTATTATATCATCAGGTATATATAAAAAGGATGAAATATTATTGTGTCTACATTCAGAAAAAAAGGTTATTGAATATGAAAAATTAGGATACAATACAACATTAAATGTAGAAGATGCATTTATGGATTCTGAAATAATATTATTATCAGTTAAGCCTCAAGTATTTCCTGAGGCATGTATAAATGCTAAAAAATATGATTTCAAATCAAAATGTATAATATCAATAATGGCAGGAATTAAAATTGAAACATTGACTGAATATTTTATGAATGCATCAATATTTAGAACAATGCCAAATACTCCAGCATTAATTAAATCTGGCGTAACTACAGTTTCAACTAATGTAGAGAATAAATATGAAGATACTGTTTTAGAAATATTTAATTCTATTGGTAGTGCATATATGATTTCTGAAGATTTAATGGATCAAAGCTTACCATTAAATGGTTCAATGCCAGCATATTTATATTTATTTGCTAAAATATTTATTGAGATGGGTGCTAAATCTGGTATTGATTATGAAACATCTAAAAATTTAACAGCTGAATCAATTATTGCCTCAGCTAAGATGATTTTACAAAGTGATGAATCAATTGATACATTAATTAATAATGTATGCTCAAAGGGTGGAACAACTATTGCAGGATTATATGAGCTTTATGATAATCATTTTGAAGAAGCAATTAAAAAATGCTATGAAGCATGTGTAAATAGAAGTATTGAATTATCTAAGAAGTAAAAAAGATGATGAAGTTTATTCTTCATCATCTTTCTTTTTTTTGTCTTTTTTTGCTTCCTTTTGAAGCTCAGCTTCTTTAGTTTCTTTAGCTCTTTCAATATCTTTATATCTTTTTGTTAAATATAAAATCTTTCTTGATATATTAATATAAGCATTTGCAGTTAGGGCAAAATCAGTAGCTAATGCAATTAAAGCACTATAATCATTTTCATCAATATCATTTAATTTTTTAAATGCTTCAGAAACAGATATTTCAATCTTTTCATTATTTAATCTATTAAATTCATTGAATATTTCACCTTTAGAAGTAGTATCTGTATATCTATCATCTTCGATTTGTTTAACATCAGCAATGCTTAATACTTGCTTTAGTGTACAAATTTCTTCAATTAATGCTAAATGTTCTCTATTGTATTTTTTAGAAATAGGAGATGGTAATACTTCACCCTTAACATAATTATTAATCATAGAAGAAGTGATTTGCTTATCTAATGTATTATTTTGAAATATATATAGTTGTTTATCCAAAAATGTAACAACTTGATCCATATATAAATCTATATCTGGTAATTCCTCATAATTTTTAAAACTAAAATTATTTAGCTCATTAAGCCAATTTTCTAATGATTTTTTAATTGAATTCACGTATGCTCACCCTCTCATCATTTAGAGTTTATCATAAAATATTTTAAATTACAATAAAATAATATAAAAATAGTTGACTTATTATATAAATTGATATAAACTAGTATCGAAAACTAGATGAAATGGTTTTCTAATAAAAATAAATATAAAGAAAAAACTTCCGAAGAAGTTTTAATCATGCTTTAAGAAAGCCCAAAGAATTATTGCAATCTCAATTGGGATACCTACTAAAAATATTGGCCAGATATTAATTTTGGCTGAATATAATATTTGCAAGAATACACCTGCAATATAGCCCCATAGCATTGCGGTAAAGATAAATACATTAAATAATCTTTTACCCCATTTAAGATTGAAATAAATTAAAAGAGTAGCAGAAAGAGGAACACACCAAACAAATATTGGCCACATTACTTTATTACTATAAATATTTATAGCAACGAATGCTGCAACACCTAAAGTCCATATTGCAATGATAAATAAGAAAGTAATTATAGCTTTATTTCTAATTTCATATTTAGGAATAATATATTCTTTTTTATCTTCAATTGATCCTTCATGTGTTAAAAAATCAAGTGTGACTCCATAGAGATTACATATTTGATATAGTACTTCAATATCAGGTAATGAATCTCCTTTCTCCCATTTTGATATTGCTTTATCAGAATATTGTAATATCTCTGCCAAGTCCTGTTGTGTATATTTTTTACTTTTTCTTAACTCTACTAGATTTCTAGCAATAATCATCTTTAAATCACTCATAGCTATATTATAGCATAAAAAAATGGCTTAATAAAGGGAAAATATTTGCATTCTACTGTGAGTAGAGTTTGAAAAATTGGCTCTATTTATTGTAGAAAACGATATAGCTTTATAAAATCTTGAAGTAGATTAAATAATAATTATAATATATGATGAAAATTGAGGTGAAAATAATGGAGCCAAAAATAGTATATTACTCTGATATTTTAAACGACGAATTTTCAGATGCGAAAATTGAAACTAAAAAAATTGATGAGAATTATAAATATATTAGAAAAGGTCCATTTAGATTTTTAACTCATATTTTCTGGTATCGTATGGTTGCTTGTGTTATTGGTTCTTGGTATATGAGAATTAAATTTAGACATAAGATAATTAACAAAAAGATTTTAAAGCCATACAAGAAGGATGCATATTTTATTTATGGTAATCATACACAAGATATTGCAGATGCATTAATCCCTACTATGGTAAATGGTTATAAGGATACTTATGTAATAGTTCATCCTAATAATGTCTCTATGCCATATTTAGGTAAGGTTACACCATCTATGGGTGCGATTCCTTTACCTGATGATATTAAAGCATCTAAGAATTTTATTAAATGTATAGATTATCGTGTTAAGGGACGTCATGTAATAATGATATATCCTGAGGCTCATATTTGGCCATATTGTACATTTATAAGGCCTTTTAAGGATTTATCTTTTAGATATCCTGTAGAATATGATAAACCTGCCTTTTGTTTTGTTAATGTATACAAGAAAAGAAAAAATGGAAAAATTAAAATTGAAACTCATGTAGCAGGACCATTCTTTGCTGATAAGTCATTATCAAATAAGGATGCAAGATTAAAACTTAGAAATGAAATCTATGAAGAAATGGATAAGTTATCTAAGCTAAATGAGGTAGAAGTAATTAAGTATGTAGCAAAGGAGAAAGCAAATGATTAATATATTATTTTGTGGAAACGATAAAGTTTTCGACGGAATGCTAACAACAATGCTTTCGATATTAAAAAGAACTGATACTAAAGAACCATTTACATTTTATATTTATACAATGGATGTAAGTCATATTAATCCTAAGTATTTAATATTAAATGATTATATGGCAGATATTTTAGATAAGGTTGCTAAAAAATATAATAGTGAAAATAAAGTTGAAGTAATAGATGTAAGAAAATATTATGATCAAGAATTTGCAAATTCTCCAAATGAGAATTGCTATGCATCACCTTACACATTACTAAGATTACTTGCAGATATAATTCCTGGTATGCCTGATAAATTATTATATCTTGATATTGATTTAATAGTTAATAGAGATATTAGATTATTATGGGATATAGATGTTACAGGCTATGAATATGCAGCAGCAAGAGATCAATATGGTAAATTATTAATTAATCCAAATTATATTAATGCTGGTGTATTATTATTTAATCTAAAATATATGAAAGAAACTAATATTTTAGGTAAAGCTAGAAATCTTATTAGAACTAAAAAGCTAGTATTTGCAGATCAAAGTGCATTAATTAGAAGCACAACAAAAAGATTAATGTTAAAACAAATATTTAATTGTCAAGCAATGCTAACTAAAAAGACAGTAATAAGACATTTTTCTAAGAGATTGTATTGGACTCCATATCCACATGTTAAAAATATTAAACAGTGGCATATAGATGATGTACATTATAAATTAAAATATCATCAATTTGATGATGTTTTAAATGAATATATCTCAATTAAAAATACCTACTTTAAGGAGGAAAACAAATAATGGAAAATCAAGTTCATGTATTTTTTGCCTGTGATGATAATTTTGTTAAGTTTACTTATGTTACCTTAACATCTATCATGGAAAATGCTTCAAAAGATTATTTCTATAATTTCTATATTTTAAATACAGATATCAAAGATAATATGAAAGAAGCATCAAAGAATGTAATTAAAAAATATCCAAATTGTAAAGTTGAATTTGTTGATGTTACATCATATATAACTGAAATGGCAGATAGACTTCCAGTTAGAGATTATTATTCTAACGCAACATATTATAGATTATTTATTGCTGAAATGTATCCTAATTTAGATAAAGCAATTTATATTGATAGTGATACAATTGTAAAAGGCGATATTTCTAAATTATACAATGTAGATTTAGAAAATAATTTAGTTGCAGCATGCCACGAACAAGCAATGGTACAAAATGATGTTTTTGGTAATTATGTAAATATTAATTTAGGTCTAGATAGATATAATTATTTTAATGCTGGTGTTTTAGTAATTAATTGTAAGCTATTTAGAGATGAATGTGTATTAGATCAATTTAGCGATATCATTACATTATACGAATGTAAGGTAACACAAGATGAAGATTATTTAAATATTATATGTAAAGATAGAATTAAATGGGTAAGTGATTCTTGGAATACAGAAATTTATGGTAATATTAAATTCAAAGATGAAGAAATTAACTTAATCCATTATATTATGTGGCGTAAGCCATGGCATTTTACAGGAGTTAAATATGAAGAATATTTCTGGAAATATGCAATGATGACTGAATTCTATTCTGACATTAAAGATATCTTAGATAATTATACTGATGAAAAGAGAAAAAAGGATATTTCATCATCAGATGCTTTAGTTGATTTAGCTAAATCTGAAATTAATGCAGATATTAAATATGTAGATGTAAAGCGTCATAGAAAGCCTATTGATAGATTACAAGTATTAAAGAAAATAAGACAATACGAAAATGAAGCTAGATTTTCTGAAGATGTTGAACAAGATCCACCTACAAGAGCTATTAAACCAGGTGAGGTAGATTATACTAAAAAGAAAATTAAGAGTAAAATCAAAACTAGATTTGCATATTTTATTGCAAGACGTTTCTTAAATAAAATTAATCGTAAGAAGATTATGATTGTAAAGGATATAGTAGGTAAAGAGAATTTAGCAAATCTAAAAACTGGTGCTATATTAACATGTAATCACTTTAATGCCTTAGATTCATTTGCGATCCAAATGGCATATGAAGCATCATGTGATACTAAAAAGAAGAAGTTCTATAGAGTAATAAGAGAAGGAAATTATACATCTTTCCCCGGCTTTTATGGATTTTTAATGAGAAATTGTTATACATTACCTTTAGCATCAAATAATCAAGCATTAAAGGAATTTATGAAATCTACTAATGAAATCCTAAAAAGAGGAGATTTAGTATTAGTTTATCCTGAACAATCTATGTGGTGGAATTATAAAAAACCAAAGCCACTAAAGAAAGGGGCATTCCAATTCGCTGCGAATAATAATGTTCCTGTTGTTCCATGCTTTATAACAATGAGAGATTCAGATATTATGGGTACTGATGGATTTAAGATACAAGAATATACAATTCATATCTTAGAGCCAATCTATCCTGATCCATTAAAGTCTAAGACTGAAAATGTTAAAGAAATGATGGATAAGAACTATCAACTATGGAAAGATTTATATGAGAAAACATATGAAAAACCATTAGTTTATGGTTCAGTAAGATAAAAATAATTAGGCTGTGAAAATGTCTAAAAAATAGGCATTTTCCGGCCTTTTTTGTTTTTAAAATAATAAATATGTATTTTAATAGTATTGAGTTTCATTGGAAAAAGTGGCACTAATTCTATAATTAGTCCTATTTACGAAAGAAGAGGCTTTTCTTGCTTGAAAATATTTTAATATTTTGATATAATCTATATGAATATGTATACATTTATATAACTAAAAATAGCTTTAATGTATTAATAATGGGTTACAATCTAGATTTATCTAGATTTAACATAGAAACAGACAAATTTATATTTATTCACGCGGAATATTTATATTCCAGTATGCAAACGCACGCTTTAATTAATAATAAGCGAACATTCCCTCTTGGTGCTTCAACCGGAAATGTCAACGTGATAGTGCCCATTTTGTATTACCAGTGCTTTAAATTTAATTTAGGAAATCAAAAAACCTGTACAAATTACCGCCTATGTCTGTTTTATAAGGTAAGGTCAATTAAAAATTTTATAGAAAAAGGAGAAAACCAAATGAAAAAGATAGTTTGTGATTTATGTGGTGAATCCGACTTCGTGAAAGTAAATGGTTTCTTTGAGTGCCAAGTATGTGGTGCAAAGTATTCCATTGAAGAAGCTCGAAGCATGTTCGTTGACGTTCCGGACGATCCAAAACATGTACAACATGAAGCACCAGCAAACGACATTGGTGAAGCACGTGAGAACCCTGTTCTTGCTCCAAAGCCAGCTCCTACTATCGTAAGAAAAGTAGTAGTTCAGCCTAAAGCTCCATCAAATGACACAAACACTGTAAAGCGTATTGTTTCTAACATTAAGAAAACAAACGATGCAGCAGGTGTTAAACAAACACCAGCTCCAGCTAAGACTATAGTTCAAAGACCTGGTCAAACTGTTACAGTGAAAAAAGTAGTTGCAAAGCCTGTGGTTGCGCAACAAGTTAAAGTTGCACCTAAGAAGGCAGTACCTCAAGTTAAAAATCTAGAGGTAAGACCAGGAATGGGTGTAGAAACTTCTCAAATGATTGAGAATCTATTTATCCTTTCTCAGAATGCATTCGACTCTGAGAACTATGTAGATGCAGAGAATTATGCTAACCGTATAATTGAGCTTGATGCTACAAACTCTGATGCATGGTTAATGAAGGGTAACTGTGCCGGTAAGGCAACAGATGGTAAGTCAATTAGATTCCTTGAAAGTATTAACTGCTGGAATACAGCACTTTCTAATGCCGGAAAAGGTGATTTCGAAGACTACCAATTTACAGTTAGAACAAACTGTATTGATATCGCAGTAGCATATGTATTAAAAACTGCCATTCAATTCAGGAACAAACCTGGAGAGGAAAGTTTAAAGCAAATCAAGGATACTATCGATTACATGGAACCTTTGATGAGAAAAGCAAATCAAACTTTCGGTGTTGAAATCGTAGTATATGAAGATAAATTAGCTTCAAATATCAACGCTATTGTTACATCAGTTAGTAAAGATTCTATTAAAGAATTTGGTAAGAAGAAAGAGACTCAAACTGATGAGGCTTATATCAAATTCAGAGACACACAAGATGCATGTATTCTTGTATGGGAATTCTTAATGGATTTAGCAAAGAAACATGGTACTGTAACTTCTATTTTACAAAACATTGTTAAGATGGAAGAAGCAATCATTAGAAATAATGGTCATAAGATTTCTGGCTCTAAGGTTAAGGATTCATTAAAGTGTTCATTATCTGAACGTAACACTCGTCTTGAAACAATTAAGAAAGACAAGAAGAAACTTGAAGATAAGTTCGTTGATATTCGTAAGCGTGACCGTGTTGAGCAAAAGTTCAAAAACGAAAAATACTGGGAAGAACATCAAGAAGAGAAACAACAATTACTTGATGAGCGTTCTAAATTAGAGCATGAGGTATTCGAACTTGAGAACTCTAAACTTAAGATGGAAGAACTTAAAGAATTAAAGAAATTAGAAGAAGAAGTTATTCGTTTAACAGTATTAAAGGATAACCCAACATATTCTAATAAGGAAAGAACTGAATTCATGAACGAATTAAATAAGGTAAGAAAACAAGTTGTAACTAAGAAACGTGAGCTTGCTTCTCGTCTTAACCCAATCGACGATAAGATTGAAAAATATAAGAAGAGAATGTTTAATATCGATCTTGAATTAAATCAAAACAGATAGTTTTAAGATATCTCCAATTAATTTTGGAGATATTTTTTTTATTTATATGTTATAATACCTGAATTTAGGATTTACCCCTAAAATGGGTAGTTAAGAAATGATAAAATCCACCAAATTGGTGGATATAAATGTTAATAATCAAGCTCGGTTTGAAA
>Ga0247610_10000986_pt1 | contig 36953 bp, 26 predicted proteins | sample 174DNAGHGhighgp2_FD_193483 | JGI IMG/M metagenome (GOLD analysis project Ga0247610, IMG submission 193483) | Sheep rumen microbial communities from Palmerston North, Manawatu-Wanganui, New Zealand - 1742 DNA GHGhigh gp2 | ecosystem: Host-associated > Mammals > Digestive system > Stomach > Rumen...
AACGCACAAGGCGATCGTCTATTAAGACGATGCCTTTTGCGCCAAGCAAGCATAGGGTGTCTGGACACAATAAACCCCGCGAGTGATCGCGGGGTTTATTGTAATCTTCTTTCCATACTATGGATGTAAATGGAAGGCTATTATTTACGATTTATAGCGTCTTTCGCCAGAAAGAGGAGGTTATATTCTCCCAGTTCTCCCCTACTCGTTTGAACAAACGCTGGTTAGTCTTTTCGCTTTTCAGCCCACCGAGAGTCTCTATATACGGTCCGAACTTAACGTAATCAAAGTGATCCAACGATAGAGGATAAGTCTCCGGATCTCCCGGTCGTCCACTATACCAAGCTGTCTTTACTTGTTGATGGATATAGTTCGCCCATTGGGCAACTTCCTCGGGCGTTGCATCGCCACCCATGAATGCCACGCAGGTGATCATGTTTCCGTATCGAGCAATCAGTCCGTCCATCAACTCCCTGTTCAACTCCTCGCCAATATCTTCCGCCAAATGCGGGCTATGACATCCCGGACAGTGACAAGGACAATTAGAGAGATTAAGGGCGAGTGTTACCTCGCCCGGAATCTCTTGAAATACGATATCAAAGGATGCTACTTTTAACATCTTAAAGACTACGCATATATCACGTAATAACTACGGCAATGGTCTAGGATGCCCCCTTGTTGAGTCCTTGTTGAGCAGTGTGCTATCCGTGAATTTAACATTGGGGTGCTTTCTTCTTCTCTGCGTAGTAACGCTGAGCTGCTTCTTTTTGGCGAGCCTCGGAGAAGTTGGAAACGCGTTTCATGTATCCGATGACACGAGTCAGGTAATCCACGTTCTTCGAATGGCAATGCGGGCACTCTTTCAAATAACGCTTGTCAATATGACCACAGTCGTTACAAACGGTATTCGGGATATTGAAGGTGAAATAGTTACATCCCTCAATTGCCGCAACGCGGAGGAGTTGGCGGTATTGTTCCTTTGAGAGGTGCTCCTCCAAGTTGCAATGCAGAGCAGAACCACCTGTTAAGTGCTCAATATATTTCTTTCCATGGAGACGGAAACGATCGAGTACGTTCAGGCTCTTATCTTCCACTACATAGAAATAGCTGTTGTAGCAGTCACGCGGAACCACATATCCGTCCTCACGATCCCATTTAGCGTGTTTAACGCCCACATTCTCAGCCGGAATCATCTCGCAGTTGAACATGACATCCTTCGAGCGGTACTCTTTGTTTTTCTTCTCGATGATACCGAGCAACTCCTGCACGAAATGCGCATACTCGGGGGTGTCTTTGATTTCCAGGCCGAGGAACTCAGCCGCTTCTACCAAACCGTTCACACCGATGGTGAGATACTGACGGCCGATATTGATGTATCCTGCGTCGAAGAGCGGCAACATGCCTTTTTCTTGCAGCGATTTGAGGTTCTCGTTGTAAGCCAATTGCACCTTGTGCATCAGATCGACTACGTCCTCTACATAAGCCTGATAGGGGATGTTGTTCCGTACGGCATACTGGATAGCACGGTTGAGGTTGATGGTCAATACGGATTTGGAACCCGTGGAGATACCACCTGCTCCCAGGGTGTAGCTGAAGCTGTTGTCGGTAATCGCGTTACGCAGACGGCAGCAACTGGAGAGGCTATCGGCATTGTCAGAAACGTACGTGAAGAAGGAGTGCCCCTTTGCGTACATCTCAGCCGTGAAATCGCCGTACTCCTTATCCTTGATATCGCCGTTTTCCGCCAAGAGCGCCATCGTTTCCACCGGGAACGTGAGGACGCAACGCGTACGCTCATCGTTGAACCAATTCATGAAACGACGTTGGAGCCAATCGAGGCTCTCCCAATGAGGTGCCTCACCATTCGGGAAGCGGAAATTATCAAAGAGGGATTTGAAATAATAACGGTCGTAGTAACTGATATTCCAGAATACCGATTGGAAATTACGCGCACCGGATGGCTGGTTCAAGCTATAAACGACTTGCTGGAAGCAATCGGTGATCACCTTGTCGATTGTACGGCGTTTCTTACTCAGATCCACCACTTCGTCTGCACGCTTGTAATAGTCCTCACCGTATTCCTGCTCGATGAAATAGTTCATATACATAAGGAACTCGGGCGTTGCGCACGCGCCTGAGAGCATGGAGGAAACCATGAAGACCATGTTGATGAATCCGCCGCAGAAGGATTTGAGGTTGTGAGGAGGCGTTGCGTTACCGCCGATGCTCTTCGTTCCACCAATCAACCACGGGTACATTGTGATGGATGCACAGTAGTTGGCGAGGTTGGTCTCGTCGTTCTTGTAGATGAAATGCTGATTCAAGAGGCTCATATAGCGATCGCTCAACTCCTTGCCGTACATCTCTTTGATGCGCTCGGTCAACAAACGACGGTTCAGACGAATGAATCCCTGCTTCGGCAGTTCGCCGATCAGCGTGGCGATGTTCTTGTGCTCCACGTTAGCATTCGCGTCAAACTTACTTCCTTCCGCTGCATTGGATGCCTGAACATAGTTCATCATAAAGTCCAAACGACGTTGCGTTTCACGATCCTCCGTATGTCCCTGACGATAGAGAATGAATGCCTTCGCTACCTGATAATACCCCTCAGCCATCAATGCCACCTCTACTTGGTTCTGAATTTCCTCTACCGTCTGGCCGTCTCTTACTCTCAAATGGGACAGCACCGCACCCAAAGTCTCCTCAGTGGCAAATGCACCCACCGCTAAGAATGCCTTCGAAATCGCATTCTTGATCTTGTCAATGGTAAAAAGTTCTTTTTTACCGTCACGTTTAATAATGTATGTTTCCATAATATATATATGTATTTTTCGTAGTTTACGTAGTTTTCGTAGTTTACGTAATATGCTTTTGCGAGATGTTCGTTATAATGGCGAAAATCGAGTGCAAAGGTACTACAAAAAATTCATATATGCAAATTTTTTGACAACTTTTTTTGTATAAAATTTTTTAAAGTTATCCAAAACAAAAATGTTTCTTGCTCATTATCTGCGTTTTACATTTTTTATCGACACAAAAAGTTGTCCAAAACATGCAATTGTTTACAAAACTACGGTTATCTTTATTGCAAAAGAAAAAGCAGCCACAGAAGTGACTGCTTTTGCCTGAAATATAGCGAATTTCTTATTTCAAGATAGTACCTTGAGCGTTATACTCAACGCCATTTTTGATAATAATGAGTTGTCCATTGCGGATAGCCTTCACTGTCTCAACAGCAGCGTCGGTATTCTCGATGCCTTCCGGATATTCGCCCAGACGGCTGTAGATACCTTGACCCCAAGTGTTGGTGGCAGCTACCTCAATCACGCCGTTCTCCAGTACGGTTACCGTACCGGCATTGAGCAACCACAGCGGAACATTGATATAACCCTCGTCATCCAGCGAACCTGCATACGATCCATAGATATACGAGTCAACCGTACCTTGGGTAACAGTTCCAGCAGCATAGGTGGACGCAATAGGATAAACTCCTGCTGCCAGCTCGGTAGTACCAGCCTCTACGTTGAACTCAATGGAGATTGTATGGTTCTCAGCATCGGTAGCCTCAACGACGAATACGTTGTACTGTGCCAGATATTGGTCGTCGATGTTGTAGGTCGGGAACTTGTAGTAGAAGCCCTCGTCCTGGCTATCATATTGATTTCCTTGCTCTGCCGGCTCCTCATAGTCCTCAACGGTAGCGGTGAGGTTGAGTCCGAACTCAATCACATCGGAGTTGTCGTCGTAGTTCTGACCCTTCAACGTACCGGTAATGACAGCATTTTCACCGTTAACTACAACAAGCACATTTGCGTCAACCATATCGTAGTACAGGGTATCCGAACCAACCACTTTCACTACATAGGTGTAGTCAGCCATCAGGTCAGAACGTCCGTACGTACCCGGGATAGAAGTAGCATAAGCAGCGATGGTTACCATCTGGCTAGCCGTAGAACCGATGAACTGCCATGCCTTGCCCTCATAGTTGGTGAGCTTACCGCTCATGGTGATGGTCTCTTGGCTGGTAGCGTCCGGAATAACATATTGCAGGTTGAGCGTATATTGTACGCCGTCCATGCTCAGTACAGTACCGGTGATAGCTACGCCGGTAGCGGTGTTAGCTATGGTGATCGTACCCTCGTAGATCTCGATCTCGCTCTCGTCATCTGCATCCTTGATGCTCAGGCTAACCTCCTCAGCATCAAACGTGCCCAGATAGTTTTCTGCCGGCAGATACATGCTTACGGTGTAGTCCTCATTGCTTGCCTCGGCGATGATGATATAGTAGTAGCTTGCATAGCTATCATCCAACACGAGGTTGGTAGCGGTGATGGTCTCGAAGCTCTGTGCGGTAGGAGCCGTGAAGGAGAACGTTACATGATATACATTACCATCTTTTGCCAATATCCATCCCTCAAGAGAGATCGTACCGTTGTTCTCCGCTACTACGCAGTGAGCGCTTACAGCCTCGAAATCATTCACGTAGGTGTATTGGATGTTCATGTCGTCCTCGGTGTAGGTACCGGCAGGAGCACCCTCAGCACACGGGAAAGTGAAGGCGATCTTATAGTCGTCATTCTCAGCGCTCAACTGGCACAGACCCTGTGCGTAAACCGGCTTGTTAGCATTACCCGTGAAGACAACGTCAATGGTGTCACCCGTAATGATGAACGGAGCCTGCTGATAAGCCAGGGTGTAGTTGTTACCCAGCGTGTCGGTGAAAGCTGCGTCGATGTGAACCAGCTCCTGCTCCTCGTACATCGAAACCGTCTTGGTCAGCGAAGCCGAAGCATACGGAGTCTTGTTGTAGTCAGCATCACGCATGTAGGAGTAGTTAGGGATCATGTCAGCCAGCGTGTAGGTCTGGCCGAGAGCCAACTCAGTGGAGCCGGCAGCTACCACTACATCGAAGTAGTAGATGTTACCATCAGCGTCGTACAGCTTTACCCATACGTCGTTGTCGGTCGTGTAGAAGTTCTCTGCATAGTCCTCGATGGTAACGTCATAGTTTTCCAACTTAGCCTGCGGAGCCTTGAAAGCGACAGCTGCACGCTTTGCCTTCTCGAAACGTGTTGCCGGAAGAGTCTTGTGAGCCTTTACGGTCTTCACCTCTACCGCTTCTTTTTGCTTGCTCAGACCGAGGGTCTTAGCAGGTACTGCACTCGCGCTAAGCACAATCGTCAGCGCGCAAAGAATAGAGAAAATTTTTTTCATACCTTGTTGATTTTGATGATTAAAATTAACAATATTGATTCATTTTAGTGATTTTCTGACAAAAAACACATAAATCGGCTGCAAAGGTACACTTTTTTTTGCATATATGCAAATTTTTTTGTACTTTTGCAAAAATTTTTTAACAAATTCATACTTTATGAAACATTTTTGCACCTTATTTATCGCGTTCGCATGCGTATGCGCGCAAGCCCAAACTCGTTATGTCGGAGGTGACATCTCTATGCTCCCTAAGTACGAAGAACACAACTCGCCTTACAAGGATGTAAACGGTCGCAATATATCGGATCTTTTAACGTGGTTTGTGTCCACATGCCATTGGAACACCTTCCGCGTCCGCATTTTTGTCAACCCGGGGAACACCGATCCATCCGTTTGCCAGGATCTCGAATATGTCACTTCGCTCGGGCAACGCATCAAAGCAGCCGGGGCATACTTCATGCTTGATTTTCATTATTCCGACACATGGGTTGATGCAACGCATATTCAGGCACCTGCAGCCTGGAAAGGTGCCTCCGACGCGGCGATGGCGGATAGTGTAAGCCGATATACCCATCGTGTTCTTCAGACCCTCAAAGCCGCTAACGCGACTCCGGATTTGGTACAAGTGGGCAACGAAATCATGTATGGTCTTTGCGGCATTCAGGTACATCCGTGCGAAAAAAGCGGAGATAATTGGGAGGGATATCTGGGTTTACTCCACGCCGGTTGTAATGCCGTACGGGAGGAGTGTCCGAACGCACAAATCATCATTCATACAGATCGTCCCACCAACACCGGTTACAACTCTTTCTACTACAACAAACTCATCAACGCCAACTTGGATTTTGACATCATCGGTCTCAGTTATTACCCCTTCTGGCATGGCTATCTGAATGCCGAACAAGTGGCATCCAAAACAGACAAAAACAACCTTGTTAACTCCATCAAAAACCTGCGAACTCTCTTCCCAGACAAACGGGTACAACTCGTTGAATGCGCTTATAATTTCCAATATTGGCCGACGCAAGGAGTCAATTTTGACACGCAAGATGTCTGGCCTGCGACCAAAGCCGGACAATACCAGTTTGTCAAAGATTTAGTGGACAATCTATTGCCGCTAACCAACTTTGACGGTATCTCATATTGGTTCCCTGAAGAAGCAGGAAACGGCGATGATACCAATTGGTCCACATCCAAAGGCACCGTGATCACCACTTGGCTCAATCGAGGTTTTTGGGATGAAAACAAAACTTCCAGCGGACACGCCATCCATAAAACAGGCACTCCTACCTCCAGCCAAACACCGGCAGATGTCTGCGCACCTTATTACTTAGGCAAGTTTGCTGCCACACCGGAATCCATTGACCAAATCAGCCCCGATTCCAACCCGTCTCACCCATCCCATGTCACCAAGTATCTTCGTGATGGTCAACTCGTCATCCAAATCAACAACACCCCATACAGCATCCTCGGTCAACCACTCTAACACGTTGCCCATACGCCTTTTCTACCTTTTTCACCCCTGCGTTTCCGAGAGCAAGAGCTTCAAATCCGAAAGGGTCAACGCATGCGTCGTGTTCTGGTCATGAAGCAGGGCATCCGCCAAATCGCGTTTGGTCTTGTGTAGCCGCAAAATCTTCTCCTCAATCGTGTCAGCAGCAATCAAATGATACACCGTCACATTGCGTTTCTGCCCGATGCGGTAAGCACGATCGGTCGCTTGTTGCTCGATGGCAGGGTTCCACCATGGATCCAAATGCAGCACATAATTGGCACCCGTCAAGTTCAGACCAAGTCCTCCTGCCTTCAGCGAGATAAAGAACACCTGCGCCTCGCCGCGTTGGAAAGCCTCGACCATCTCTTTGCGCTTGACCAAAGGCGTCGAGCCATCCAGATAAAAATTTGTAATTTGTAAATTGTAATTTGTAATTGCTTGCTGCGCCATGTGCAGGAAAGAGGTGAACTGCGAGAACACCAACACCCTATTTTCACCGGTCACAATCTGTGAAATCAACTCCGTAAAATCTGCCAATTTACTGCCGCCGTTATTCGCCACGGTAGTTCCGTTCGGCACTAAATCCAGCGAACAAGCCGCCTGTCTGAGCCGCGTGATAGACGCCAGCACATTCATATCCACTTTCTCAGCCTGATCAACCATCTGCTGCGCCTCAATACGCAGCGCCTCATACGCAATGCGTTCGTCGGCACTCAACTCTATCCTTCGAATAATCTCCGTCTTCTCCGGCAGTTCATCAATCACCTCCGCCTTCGTGCGCCGGAGCAAAAACGGCTGTAACATTCTCCGCAGCAAGGCCTGACGCTGTTTGTTGTGCTCCGCCTCTATCGGCGTGATAAAATCATGCGAGAACGTCTCAAACGAGCCGAGCAACCCCGGATTGATGAATTGGAACAAGTTCCACAACTCCGACAAATAGTTCTGCAGCGGTGTTCCGGTCAAAGCAATCCGCACCTCGGCTTTCAGGCTCATCGCAGCCTGCGACATCTTCGTCGCTCTGTTCTTGATCGTGTGCGCCTCGTCCAGACATACCACATTCCACGCCTTGCCTGCCAACATCTCCGCCTCGCGCACCAACAAACCGTACGTCGTCAGCACCACATCGTAATTCCCTGCCATTTCAATCAGTTGCGCACGGTCATCCGCCTCATTGAACACCTGCACATTGAGCGTCGGAGCAAAACGCAAGATCTCGTTCTGCCAGTTATACACCACCGAAGCTGGCGCCACTACCAGCGATGCGCCTTTCTTCGCACGCGCCAACAACACCGCGATCGTCTGCACCGTCTTACCCAGACCCATATCATCCGCCAGACATGCCCCTGCTCCCCATTCTGCAAGCCGCATCATCCACCGGTAACCGTCCTCCTGATACGCACGCAACGTAGCCTGCAACTCCTTCGGCACCTCAATAGTCATCTGCGCCGCACGGTCGATCTTCTCCAGCAGCGTCCTTACTCCCTTGTCCTCACGCAGGATCGTCTGTGGATTAGACATCAACTCGCCCAATAACCCTATCTCGTACCGCGGAATAACAACGCAGTTCTTGCGTACCTGCGCGAGTTGTTGCACAGACGATAACTGTTTGGTGAGCCGCTCGTTCAACGCTAAGAACTCCGTATCATTGAGCCGCACGAACCGCTTGCCGACCATATTCGCCTGCATCAATTTCAGCAGTTCCGCCGCAGAGAGTATCGTCTTTTCATCCAACTGTAACTCACCCTCTACCTCAAACCAGTTCTGCTTCGTCCTCAGACCCATCGAATACGTATCCTCATTCGCCGCCTGTTTGATGCTCACTTTCGCTCCTTCAAGCCATTCTATCGCGTAAATTTCCGCATTTTCAGTCTGATGCGCCGCCACAAACTCCATCAACCGCAGTACATCCTCAATCTCAATCGTCTGCGTTTCATTCGCTAACAGGATATTCAGTTCGCTTTCTGCAAAATCACTAAGTATCTGAAAACGAACCGTTTCCGTCTCTATATCCCGTTCTACCTGATACCGAACGCCCTCTTTCTCATCAAAAATAACCGTCTTGCCTTCACCGGGAAAGAACCGCAACTTACCTCCTCTGAGCGGCTGTACGCTGCAACTCATCTCAAAACTGCCATGTCGCGGTGCCAGACGCAACACGATCGTTGCCTCTCCTCGCACATGTTCCAGTGTCGAACCGCCTTCAATTAGATCCGAATGAACCTCTATCCGACTACTTACAGCCGTAATAAACTCCTTCAGTTTCGTCTCTCCTGCCGCAGGAATAGGTCCTAATTTCAGCAATGCGCTGTATGCTTTCTGCTCATACTCCGACAGCTCGATCACCACAAAACTCGTCTCGCTCTCTTTCACGACCCACGGCGATGTCAGCGAATAGACATATTTGCCCATTTTGACATTCGACGCCAAGACCAACGCATCCCCTTGCCGTTCGATACTGAGGTACGCACGCTCTTTACGAACTGAAACCGGCACAAATTCACCATTCCATTTCTGCAGCAACACCTTGTCCGTGTCCGCCAAGAACGGCAGATAATCCTCTTTTCTGCCCCAATTAGGGCGGTAGTAGTATTTGGTATGCCCCACGGTCTTGCGTAAGCGCTCGAAAATCTGCCGGTCGCGATCGTCCATAAAATCGTACCCCGTTGTGAAATACGTCTGCGCCGACACATTATACGGCAGACTCCAACTGCCGTCGGTGCTGAGTTTCTGCTTCCTCGGAATAACGGAATAGTCATCGCCGTACTTCTCCATCACATACACTAACCGCTGCTGAATCTTCGTCGATTTCTTTCCCTTTTTACCCTTTGTTTCCTCCTCTTCATTCCCATTCGCCGCTCGCATCAATCCCTCCAGCACCATCTCCCAGCGATTTTTCTCCTCACTCTTAACTCTTCCCTCTTCACTATTACCTCTCAACTTAATATTCTCCGCCTTTTGTTTGAGATCCGCAACAATATCTTCCACTTCTGCCTTGTGCGCTGCCTTCTTTCTCATGTCCCTCAGATAATACAGCACCGCCACTTCATGTTTGCAAAACTCTCCATATTCGTAAGGACACGAACAACGATGAGACCCTATTGTCCCATCGTCATCAATCTCCATTCGCACACGATAGTTCTCACCCCCTTGTACCTCAGCCCTTACTTCTCCGTCTTCCTCGGTACATTTCGTCACAGCCCCCGAGCGGTAATATCTCCTTCCCCGCTGCACTATCACCGACTCTACCTCATGCTCAAAATTATCTATCCTCACTGCCATATTTTGAATTCTTTAATTTCCGAACAAACTCCCTTCATCCACTCATCCACTCATCCCTTCATCATCTTAACCGCCAGCGTTCCTATCTTATATAATATAGGTTTGCGCACGCACACGAACCGACCATGTTCCACCAATTGTCCTCCGAACTCAGCCTTAAAATCCCGCACGCCATACGGCACATCCGGCTCTCCTGCGCCCATGACATCAAATCGCGCTATTCCATGCGTATTCGCATACTCCATCGCCGCCCAAGTTGCCATCACTGAGGGATGGCTCTCTTTATATTCAGCATCCATGCCGCATATATACCATTCGTAGATGCATCTGTTTTCGAAGATCGGGCACATGATACCGCCTATAACTTTGCCATTGTGTTTCTGGAGTAGATATACCCCTCTTTTTTGCCGATAAAACTCCAAAAAGAACTCCACCGGCCAAAGCGGCGTCTTCACTTTTGTCCTGTACAACTCACTCAAAATTTCATACCATTCTCGCACATCTTGCTCACTAACTCCCTCATTCCTTAATTCACTAACTCCTTCATTCGTTACCTTCCTAATCTGTCTCCGTCGCGTCTCACTCAGCCGCTCCCACATCTTTTCCTTATCCGTGCAATCCACATGGAAGTTCAAATGCCTCTTATATTCAAATCCCGCTTTCTCAAAAGTTCCTTTCCATCGGCTGTAATCATTAAAATTCCGCGTCTCTATATAAATCGGTTCGTAACAATAAAAAATGTTTTTGGTGTTTTTTGTGAGCGCAGCGTGTTTTTGTGAGGCATACTGCTGTTCTACAGCAATAGGGGACAAGTCTTCAGGCTGTTTGAATGCTTGCATACAAGCAGACTGATGAGTTGTCTCATGCAAGGCGCTGTTTAGCGACTGCAGATGCCGTGTTTTTGTTTTAACAGCTTCTAACAACGCCGTTACTTCCTCATCCGTCGCATCATCCGCCAATGCCGGCCCGCCAATAACAATCGCTCTCCGTGTAAAGTACTGCTTTATCGGATTCCGCTCCACTGTCACGTACCCAACGCACACCCCGCGTAATGTTTCTTCGTTATTTAGCCCCAAATCTGATTTGGGTTTGCTCACTACGCCGATGGCGTATGGAGCAAAAAGTTCAGGCATGCTTTCGAAGAACTCAAAAGCCTCCGGCGTCTGGAACCACGTTCCGGTAGCACTTGTCTGCACAAGCCTACTCCACTCTCCGCGATCAATCTCCTTATATGTCAGTACTCTAATCACTCTTTCGCCTTAACACTTTTTATGCCTAATACATTTGGAAAAACGAACTACCCATCACAACTCTGCCAAGATGCTGATAATCCGCTCAGCAGCGTGTCCGTCCCACAACTCCGGTATCGCACCTTTCTTCCACTCTCCGGCAAAGAGTTTGTCCAGCGCAGGCTTGATAGCTTCGGGCTTTGTACCGATCAACTCATTCGTTCCCACCGTACAGGTCTCCGGCCGTTCGGTGTTATCGCGCAACGTGATACACGGTACACCCATCACCGTCGTCTCTTCGGTGATACCACCGCTATCCGTCACAACCGCTTTCGCGCGTTCTACCAAATAATTGAACTCCAAATACCCCATCGGCTCTACGATATGCAAGTTCGGGAAACGCTTTGCTAACTCTGCCTCATTGCCCCACAGTCCATAGAATAACTTCGCCGTTCTCGGATGTATCGGGAAGATCACCGGCAGTCCGTGTACATTATCAATAATCTGCTCCATCATAGCACGCAGATGGTTCTCTTCATCCACGTTAGCCGGACGGTGCATAGTCATCACCACAAACTCCTTCTCTTTCAGCCCCAACTCATCCCACACTTCGGGTTTCCTAAACCGTGCTCTGTTTGCCAACAGCGTATCAATCATCACATTGCCCACATGCCAAACTTTCTGTGGCACGCGCTCATAGGCATACTTATCCTCCGGTAATTTCTCGCTTTCGACTTTCGACTTTTGACTTTCTACTAATTCTGCACCTTGCCGTACAAGGTTTCTATTCGCCACCTCGCTCGTTGTGAACATATAATCCGCCAAACTGTCCGTCACCATGCGGTTGATCTCCTCAGGCATGGTCAGATCCCAAGACCTGATACCCGCCTCCACGTGGCACACTCTGGTATTCAGTTTCTTCGCCACGATCGAACAAGCCATAGTGCTCGTCACATCTCCCACAACCAGCACCACATCCGTCGGATGCTCCAACAGTTCTTTCTCAAACGCCACCATGATATGTGCCGTCTGTTCTGCCTGTGTACCGCCACCGCAACCGAGGTTCACATCCGGAGCCGGAATGCCCAACTCCTCAAAGAACGTGTCACTCATGTTCTTATCATAGTGCTGTCCCGTATGCACTAGCCGATAGGAGATTTTCTCCCCTAATCCACTAATCCTCTCATCCACTAATCCATTATGCGCCTGAATGGCATGTATCAGCGCTGCGATCTTCATAAAATTGGGCCTCGCCCCTGCAATCAATGTTATCTTCATATGCTATTTAATTATCTTCTTATTCTCGTTAAACTATTAGAAAAATTCAAATGGTTGCCTACCTCCATTTGAACTCTCCGGATATTCCGGATGGTTACTCCCTCTCCGTCACAATCAGCCGCGCATTCTCCGGCTCCTCATACGCATTGCACGCCAATAGATACCGATTTATCGCCTCATAATCAAAGCCGTAAAGGTTCTGACTGAAAGCATGCAGTTTCTGCATTACCTGGATATACGCCTCGGGATTCTTCTGCCTACTCAACTTACGCAGCGTCAGCAGATAATCCAACCTGAACACTGTCGGCACGATGATCCGGCACTGGTCAGCATGCACCAGTTCCGCATTCATCATCACTCGCGCCATTCGTCCATTCCCGTCGTTGAACGGATGCACCTCGCTGATCATGAACATCATGAATATCGCCCTGGCCACCGGATCCTGCAGCGCCTCATATCGTTGAAAACCCTTTGCCAATGTCCCTTGCACCAACCGCGCATCCACAAACACCGTGTCTCCGGCTCGGTTATTCTGCTGCTTGAACATCCCCGGCTGCATACTCGGACGACCCTGCAACAGCACCGCATGACGATGACGCAACAGATCAAACAGTTCCTGCTTGCTGTGCGGTACACGACTCATCTCCTCACGGTTGCTCACCACCCGATACGTACCTAATATATCATGCGAATCCTCATCGCGTCGCGGCTTCGGCAGTCCCGAATCGATGATCTCTTTCGCCTCATCCACAATAAACTCCGTTCCCTCGATATAGTTCGAGAAATAACTCTCAAAGAACGCAAACATCCGAAAACTCTCCTCGTCCGGATAACGCACCGGCAGACTCGTGAAGAACCGGTTATTCAACTGCTCAAACAGCACGTCAAACAGCTCCAATCGTGACGCGTCATACGGTTCTCCGGCTGCCGTAGCCACTGCCGATGCCGATTGCAGCACATCCGCTTGATGCGTCGACAGCAAGGCTGATATGATCTTGTTCAACTTCTCATACTCCTTCGTCAACCCCAACTCTTGCGCCACTTCACGCGTCTGATCACGGAATGCATTCAGCTTCGCTTCACCTTGCTGCAGCATCATCTTCTCCAGCCGTTCCTCCACAAATGTCTGCGGCAGACTCTTACTCTCGTCCCCACTCTTACGCGACGACTCCAGCACCTCCAGTATCCATCGGCTCTCCGACGAGATGTATATGCCCATGTAGGGAATGTCGCTCTTCAGTGCCGCATGCCCTTTGATCAGGTTCACACCCAATCCAGGCAAGTCGGTTATGCGTCTGTTCTGCGTCGTTGTCAGGAATAACTCACCTGCACCGGTAGGACGCATCTCGTACGCACTGCGGTGACTGATTATCGCATTCGGAAAACGCCATACCAATATCTCTATCAGGTTACGTCGCACAATCGCCTCCGGACTATCTTTCATGTTGGTAGTGTACAGACGTGGAGCAATCTTCCGCAATTTGCCTTGTTTCTCCAGGTCTGATATCCGTTGAGCCGTTGTCGAGTCCGCCGATCCGAACACGATCTCCTTATATAAATCTATCCCTGCCATAATTTTTATCCTAAAAATCGTTTAGCGTTTAGGGGTTAGGGTTTAGGGGGGCAATCCGTTCCACTAATCCACTAACCACTAATCCACTAACCACTAACCACTAACCACTAATCCACTAACCGAAATCTCAAATCCGCTGCAAAGGTACAGAAATTTTTGCGAATAAACAAATAGAATCGCTACTTTTACTAAAATTTTCGCGAATATTTCTAATTTTTACTAAATTTTCTGCGATTATCTTTATTTTTGTTGGCCTTTTGTGGTAATTTTTTGACCCACACCTTCCGTTTGAACTATCCGGAAATTCCGGATGGTTGCTCTTTCCGTACATCTGCCTTACAAGCAGAGGGCCTGGTAATCTTGACAGATTATTCGGAAATTCCGATTATTCTCATTGTTCGTTCTCAAACGGCAACAACCGGACTTGTTCCATCTCATCCATATTATTTTTCACTACTCTTCCCTTGGTGCTCTGAATCTTCTAAATAATCCATCAAGCATAGGATCAGGATAGTAATCTGGCCCCTTATAATAGCGATTAAAAACCTCGCGCAACGCTATACCAACAGAAGTAATTTTTGCTCCCGCATCTCCTACTTTTTTAGGATCCTTTTTTCCAGCTGCAACATCTCGAATATCCCAAAACGCTGTGGTGAAATCTATGTAAAACAACCCTGCTGCTATTTCCTCGGCCGCATCTTCTACCATCATCCAATCCTCATCTTGCTCAATAAAATATTGCAAATCAGGCAGAAACACTCGTTCTATTATATGTGCTCCACATAGAAACATACCATACGTGATTTTTCCACGAAGAAAAGCCGCAAACCAAGTCCCAAGATAAGAAGCTTTTTCTGTGTCTTCGCATTTATCCAACAATCCAAGTAGCGCCTCACCAACTTTAATCTTATACTCACCGCTATTATCTATCTTGGCTATCATTTGTTTGCGCTTTCGTACACTGACTCCCTTGATATTATTCAAAAACGCTACGATTTTCTTTAGGAATAAATAGTTTGATATATTTTGCGTAACCTCAATGATACTCAATAGCGTTTTTACAATTGGAATCTCTCTCAACAACGCATTTTCTGTTATTGAGTCCAATGTCATCTCCGCAACATCTACAGACAAATCTTTTAAATCTGAAGACTGCAAGACTTTTGTAATATCAACTGAAAGCTCATCTAAGTCTTTTTTCATATCCGATTATATTGAAGTCTTTTTCTATTATAATCTTTTCATATTTTCAATATCCTTCTCGCATATCACTATAAACTCAGGCAACATCTCTCTAATTGCATCATGATACCCTTTGAATATAGACAACGCTAATACCATACTACTTTCAATTGCCGGAAAGATTGAACTTTCATTCGTTAGCATTTTCCCATAATATGTTACATGTTTCTTCTCGTCCAACTCCGAATAACAACCTTGTACCCCATCGGTGTTAGTATGCACAAATTCACATAAAGCGCTATACATGCTATGATATGTTGGATATAGTTTTTCAATCTCTTTCATTAATTTACCTGTACGGTACGCTTTGTGTTCCTGCATGGATTCGAACACATCATCTGATATAAATTCTCCCTTTTTATATTGGTTACCAAATGACAAGTTCATCAGTATCTCATCTGTATTGTCCAACACTTTCTTCTCCTCTACCACATCTTTCACTGTTATAAAAAACATATGCATAAATGCTGCATTCTCCATCGCGCTTCGAATTAATATGGCAGCCGGATGAATATAGTCCTTATCTATCAACACCCTCGCAGCCTCCTCAGCATCACGCATGCGCCATGTCATTGGCTGCAAAATGTTAATGACTTTAAGCGGTAATTTGGATATTTTTGACCATTCAAAATTATCCGTTCCATCGAAACATCTCTCCACTATGTCATTATGCAATGCTTGCCACTGCATATCTAACTCTTCTATTTGCTTCTTTTCTCCCATTCTACTAGTGTTTCGTCTTTTCATCTTTTTCATATCATTGTTATCCAAAGTATGTAAAGATAATATATCTGCTTCCTGCTCATTTGTTCTGTTTTAAACTGTGCGGTCTTTTACAAGCTAATCCTTATTATTTTTACGCATTTCAATATTTCGACCATCTGAAATCTGTTTCATGAAAGCACCTTTGTCCTTTACTTGCTTAAGTTGTAGTTTCAAATCTGATATTAAATTAAGGTACTTGGCATCGGACTCCTTTGACTTCGATCGCAGGTAGTAATATAGAATCAACTTAATGACTCCTAAATCTTTAATGTACTTAAACTTATTATTCTTCAGGAAGCTCCGCACTATATCGAAACTATCTTTCCCTTTGACATCAGCGTAGGTAAAGATATCCATAAATTTTTCATATTCCGATAGATTAGTTGTATACGGATGATTCTCTATCTTCTTCTGAATGACTAATTTTGTTTTCTCAGTACCAATCCAATCAGATATAACTACCTGATGAAACAAGGGCATTAATCGAATAAACAATGCGAAGTCTATGTTTTTAGGAAATCCTTGAGGAGTACTGTGATTCTTTACATAATTATACATCCAAGCATCCCTCACATAAAGCAACAATGATATAGAACTGGTAATTATACTCTGCAATGCTTTGTATCGCTCTTGCTGCTCATCCACTTCCTCTAAATTTCTAAAAATAAGTGCAGCAAATTTTAACGTCTTATCCAACGGCCATTTCTGAACCTTTTCTCTCTTTTCTATAGTTCGCTTGATTGGTATACTCTTTAATTCTTCATCATATATCTTCTCCAGTTCCTTCTCCGTCGGCTTCTTTTGAATAGCTTTCATACTTAAACTATTCGATATCGCATTTCTTGAATTCAAAAAAGGATCTAATTTTGCCCAGTTTTGTACTACATCTTGATTATAATCGGCATACATGGATAACAACATATTTTGACTCAAATGCAATAATTCTTTATTATCGGGTTTCAGCCCGGAATAATAAATAATCTCATCAAAATAGTTCATGCTGTTTTCTGGTGTCAGCACTACTTTTCGGAATTCTTCGTCATAGTCGATTAGTAGTGCCAAAAAGTAACGATAGAGGAAATCAAACTTAAACTTGATATACTCTTCATCATTGAATGCTAATATACCTCTCCGTACTAAATCCTCAACAATCTTTTTAGATTTTAAATCACTCTTCCCCGATAAATATCCATCAATATAATCCAACAAATTTGTATACTTAATCCGATAGCTAAAGTTTTCGTCTCCCCTTTCCTCCATCTCTTTCGCTATATAAGCCAAAAGACGTATCTTGTTTTGGTACGTAAACTTATTTTGATACACATTCTCAAAGTGAGCCTTTTCTAACAAATTCTCCACTACTTGCTGAACCAAAATAGAATTGTTAATCGGGTTCTTCTCTTGTTTATCTATAATCCACAAGAATAGAGTTACTGCTAACGGAGTCCGTGGCAACGACAATGCTTCGAAGTTTTTTATCAGACTATTTATCCTTTTTTTATAATCATCTGTCTGCTCAGGGAACCATTTCTTGATCAAACTCTTTATCTGCTGAGCTTTGAAATTTTGAATATAGACCACATTAAAATTGAAGATACCGTTATATTCTAAAAACTCGGTAGGTAACACATTCTCCAATACTTGTTCTCTAGTCGCAATAATCCTATTATTTGGATATTGCACAACGAATTCGGTAACCTTTGTTAACTTTTCTGCATCCTCAAAATTAATATCATCTATCAACAACACTAATTTGTTTTGCTCTAACAAAGTACGACACTCCTCTGACGATATAGACAGATAGTCTCTGATTATTTGCGAGATACTCCTATTCGCTAATTCATTATACGCGATAAAAACAGGTATATATTCTGCATTCTTATAAGAAAGTGTGAACTCAACCATCAGTTTACTCAACAATGTCGATTTACCCGATTCCTTGAGACCATATATCAAATAATTATCGGTGCTGTTAATGAAGTCCGATAAATGATAGTATACTATATCATCTGGTGTACTATGAGTTTCTGGGATATTACTTAATACCGGTTCTACGAACAAATCATTAATCTTACACGGGATTTTAGTATCTAGTCCATATGTAAATAAATGCTCATCTACATTATCAAAACGAACATTCTCTAATGTGTTTAACGCCTTATCTACTATTGTCGTTTGAGCGATCTGATTTTCATTGGGATATGGAATAGGTATACAACCATCATCTGTTCCCACATCTGTGTTCGCTACAAATTTTTCAAAATCAGGCAAATATTTTCTATATTGGATTCTGGTATTTCCTGCTTTTGTAAAGTTGATGATGCTATATCCGTTATTATATTTTGCATCAGAGAAATCAGCCACTGATGCATTACTCTGGCAACTCAATAATGTTCCATGGAAATTACGAGTAAACTCCATATCTACATGATGCTTGTGACCTATCAACAAGATATCAAAATGCTTATACAATACTGTTTTTATCTTCTCCTTATCTTCTTTTAATAAATCAACCAACGGATGATGCATGATAGCGATTCTAATATCAGTCCCTTTTAAGAAACTATATGCTGACTCCATTTGTTTCTCTCCTACTATTATGCTTCCTTCTTCATTGGCTTTTGAGCAGCGCCATGAGGAATTCAAACACGCTATTCCGATATTATTCTTTGTAATAAAACACGAGTCAAAGTTACTTAATTGTTTCGTAAGTTCAGAATCTTTGTAATATTCTGCTTCAAAAGATTTAAACTCCTCTAGTCGCTCCAAATATCTGCTGCAATTTTTATTATCTACTATGAATTTATCTATTCCATCCAAGGTAGAAATAGCTGCAATAGTTCCGTTCTCTATAATAGAATCCACCTTTTTTCTATTCACATCATGATTTCCTGGTACAAAGAAGAATTGGTCATAGGAGATACCCAATTTGTCATTAATTTCATCTATGAATACTTCCTTGAAATATGCAAATCCCTCTTGCGGATTATCAAAGTTTTCTCCTACTTTATCCATCAAATCTCCGGATACAACGAAAATACACTTCTCCGGTTCAGAGATTTGCTTCTTTAGATCTTCAGCTAATGCTTTTACCAGTTGCTCCTTTTTGTAAGATATTGGTTTTGAATCCAAGTGAAAATCAGAAATGTGAATAATTTGTACCATATTTATTGTGTTTTAATATTACTAACTATTATTAATTAGCATTAATTATCAATTAGATAGTTTAAGTAATCCCTTATCCCCTATTTAAATCTATCCCAGAAGGAGATATCTGCCTTCCGTGTCTCTTCAGCACTCTGCGGATAGTTTTCTATAAAATAGGTCAGAAAAGCGGTATAATCAATCTTTTCCGATAGCAACACTGCACGTCTCTTTGCCCACTCCACTTTCAATGTTGCAGTACCCATCGCGAGGAGTTCGTTAACACGCGAGAACATCGCCTCGCTATTCTCTGGACGGAAGCCATACGTCAAACGATAACGATGCTCCTCTTCCTCCAGATAATGGATCCTCCCCACGAACGTGTTGCACCGTATCGACGGTGTTCCAAGCACTGCAGCCTCCGATGTCATCGTTTGGCTATCTCCCACAAACATAGTCGCGTAATAAAGCAAGCTATGCACTTTATCTTGCGGTACTCGCAACTGATATGGCATAAACTCTTCGTCAAAGTTCCGCTCTGTAGTGATGAACACTTTTCCGTGTTGACTCAGCAGTTGCACCATTCGACGTTTATTCTCAATAGTCAGTCCCACCACTCCTACATCATGATGTGCCTTGAAAGCATTGAATCGCATCACAAAATACGGCTCAACGTTCGCCACATTGCCTCTGGCATCCCGCTCATAATAAATACCGGCATCATCTAACACCGACGGATCCGGAGTAAAACGATTGGGGTGCAAGTAAGCCAACTCGTGATACGCGGGATAATAGATTACTTTCTGTGTAACACGCGGCGTGTCTTGAGGCGACAACACCACATCCGCAAACGGGTGACCATATTTAGCATATAGCGGTTCCACCTCATCATCGTCATCATCCAGCAGAATAGCGTTTATCCGCTTTCTGAACAGCGACCATTTCGACAGCGCTGCTATATGTGCTAAAGTAATAGAGGAGCCCACAGCAATAGTACATTTTTCACGTCGGGCGATGCGTAGTAATTTCATATTATACCACACTTGCTCTAACGCTTTGAGCACAATATTATCCTTCTTTTCTCCAAGATAAATATATGGTATCCCATACATATCCAACAACTGCATAGCTGACGGAATATGCTTGCATGTCACAACCACTTTGTGACCTTTACCCGTCATTTCATGGTAAAAATTGCGCAACAAATGCACATGTGCAGGATGAACAATGTCGATTAAAATATTCATAGCAATATTTATTTTTTCAAATTTAAGATTTAAATTGCATTATGAAACCATAAATCATTTTAAGCGTTTAAGTAGTTTTACACCTAATGCTCCGATTTTATATAATATCGGTTTCGTGACGCACAGGAACCGTCCATGCTCCACTTCCTTACCACCAAATCGTGCTTTAAAATCCCGCACGCCGTAGGCCTCATTGGGAGTACCTGCTCCCATCATATCAAAACGCGACATGCCGTGATCAGCTGCATACATGATTCCGGCATAGGTTGCAAACGAAGATGGAAAAATCGATTTCCATTCTCCATCCCGTCCACAAACAAACCACTCGTAGAGACATTTACCCTCTTGCGCCACGCAAACGGTACCTCCTATAATCTCGGTGGTGCCATCTTCCTTAGGCAAAGCCACCAACAGGAAACGTCCATCGGGATGTTTGGCTAATGCTTGAAAGAAAGATTCTGGGAAAAGGGGTGTCTTCACTTTTGTTTTGTATAGATTGCTAAGTATCTCGTAATACTCATGCACCATTTTCTCTCTCTCAAATTCGCTATTTATATCATTCGCCAAATCTATTATTTGCGCCCCATCACGAATTGATGTCTTGATATCCCGTTTCCGGCTCTTTCCAAGATTTGCCTCTACTGTTTCTACTGACGATGTATCAACATGAAAATTGAGGTGTGGCACATATTCAAAAGCCGATTTTGTAAATGCTTCTTTCCATCGGCTGTAATCATTGAAGTTGCGCATCTCAATGTAAATAGGACGAAAGCCTACCCCATTTTTCATTCTATGAAAGTCCACCGGACCTTCAATCGAGCATAGCTCTTCACCCTGAAAGGAAGGGAGATTTTTCACCGCATTCATCAATGCCATTACTTCCTCATCCGTCGCATCATCCGCCAAAGCCGGTCCACCAATAACAATTGCTCTCCGGGTAAAGTACTGCTTAATAGGATTCCGTTCCACAGTCACATAACCAACGCAAACGGCACGTAAATGGGTTTGAGTCCCAGCGGGGTCACATGTAACACCTATAACAAACGGCTTAAACAACTCCGGTTGTGAGGCATAGAAATCATATGCCTCTGGTGTTTGAAACCATGTGCTGGTAGAGGAAGAAGCGGCAAGCCTACTCCACTCGTTTCTATCTATTTGTTCGTATGTTAATACATTACACATCATACATTATACATTCAAAATCTGTTCGTAAATTTTGATGATTCGTTTCGCGACTTGTTCGTTAGCTAACCTCATTTCAATAATCCGCTCACGACCTTTAGTCCTTCCTTTAAACGCAATCGCTTTCTTTAAAGCCTCTGCGATGTCATTTGGTTCACGAGAAGGAACGACGAAACACCCTTCTACTCCTTCTGTCCGTTCCGCGACATCCCCTACATCTACGCTAACAATAGGGCATCCGCATGTCATTGCTTCTTTGATCACCTGTGGTGAACCTTCTGTTTTGGATGTCAACAAGAACGCATCACAATTATACATCAACGCATTCACTTGATCGCGATTATAACCCTTGAGCTCAATCAACTCTAATTCTTCACTACTATCTCTTAACTTTTCACTATTAACTGCTGCGACAGCAGCCGTCGCAAGCTCCGGATCTTTCACATCATTATCAAACGCCCCGGCAAAAAGCACGTGTTTCTTCCCTTTCGGCAGGACTGTCTCGACCCACTGATTAAGAGTCAGTTGCTCTACTTTCTGATTTTGCAATTCGCTCCATAACATTGGCAGATTGATTCCACAAGGAATGAGTGAGCATTTCTTACCCTCTACAGCTCCCACTAAAGCCATATTACGCTTACTTACGAATATATTCCATGCCGAGAGCCACATAGCTACTTTCGAGAACGGGAGCACTTTAGGTTCATTAATATCAGAACCATGATACGTACTAACCACCGGCACTCGTCTTGTTGCCAGATTCGCCACTAAGCACGTCAACCCATAATGTGCATGGATTACATCCGGCTTATATTCCCGTATCTTCTTCCGCAATGCCGGTATCTCCTTTAAATATCCCTTTATCCCCTTCCCATGCAACAGATAATACTCACACTTCACTTCATAGTTCTCGGCTCTTCGCTCTCGACTCTTACCTCTTAGATCTTCGCTCTTCGCTGTCAACGCACACAACGCGTTGACTTGCTCTTTAATAAACGGAGCAATCCCATCCTTTATATAATCCCTATAACTGCAAACAACCAATACTCGCATATCTCAATCATCTCAATTTAATTTTCTCATTCGTATAACCTTAGCAGGATTGCCACCTACAATTGCATAATCCGGTACATCATGGGTCACTACAGAGCCTGCACCAATGATAGAATGTGCACCTATACGCTTACAACCGGGCAGAACGATAGCACGTGCACCAATCCATACATCTTCCATAATCTCTAATGGTGTATCCGGTATAGGTTCTCCACTTCCAATTGGAATATCCGGGTTATCAAAACGATGTCCTCCACCTTGAAATAGCACATTTTCTCCCATTAGTAAACCACCATGGATAGTCACAATACGGCAATGATTAATAAAATCTTTACCGATACCGGCTCCTCCTAACACATGGAAGTTTTTCCCATTACCTATATATGCGCCTTGCTCCAAATTCACATACCCCTTACACTCCGCAAAGAGGTGTTTTGCGCACTGATAACGTAGCCATCCTCCGATGCTGCCCAACACCGGTCTATTTGACTTCGGCAAATGCCATGCAAAACCATAATACACTATTAACCAAAATGTTCTCATATAGATAGTTAAGAATTAAGAGTGAAGAACTAAGAGTGTTTCTCTTCCTCTTTTTTCTGCACTGTATTTATACTTGATATTAACATTTTACGTAATTCAATATTCTTGTTTGATAAATCCTCGAAATGTTCTACGTTTATATAATCCGTCTTATATAAAAGCGTTAGCCAATAATCTGTTTCATGACACTCTTTCAGCGCGATTTTCATCTTGTGTACGAAATCCGCTGGACTCTCGGCATATTTAGCCTCGCAAAGCAACGCTCCTATAGCAGTACCAGATCTTTTGACTTGGTCAGCTATTTGGTGTTCTTTCTTATTTTGTGCCAACTCTTTATGAAGTTCCACTATCTTCACTGCAAAATCCATCGCTTTTTCAGCTAAAATCGATTCTTTCATATCTCTTCACTATTCGTTATTCAATATTCACTATTAATTTTTCGCTCTTCACTCTTATCTCTTCACTCTTATCTCTGTCAAGTCAGTCCCCGTCCTGCCATCTTAAACCAGTTCCATACGATGGTTGCCACAAACATCAAGCCACACCAATAGGTAAACCAGCGCTTGTATTTCTTCTGCGTTACTGCTATTGATAATCCATACGCCGCAAACATGAACTCAAACGGCATAGCCGGTTGGTGGAATCGCTCGGATTGCGCAAACGTACTCATGGTCAGCACCACCAGATAGCCAAGCAAAAACGAAAGCGGCAATAGATGTTCTCGCCATTTGCCGGAAATAAGCAACATCACCATAGCAAAGATGGTAAACCCGGAAAGAATATTTTTCACAAAGTTACCTCCATTCAATAATTGCTGAACATCCTGTCCATCCCATGGACGTACCATTGAGGGAAATGGGATTGAGAAGATTAACGGTGCGAACACTGATTTACCAGCATATTTAGCGAATGCATTTCCATTGTCTCGTCTCGCACGCCACTCCATATTCGTTCTTTGTTGGCCCGATTGTGCTTGTTCTAACAAGTCTTGAGCTTTCTCCTCTAATTGATTACCGATACCGACACCTAACAATAAAACGGCTAAACCTCCAACAACAATTCGCTTGCCCCAGTTCACAACCCGAGAAGAAGACATGACAACCGAAAAAATGAGTGACAAGAACGCCACTAAAGCCAAAGGAGTACGGAAGGTTAGAATTGTTGCAGCAATTAGCAAAACCGGTACTACTTTCCATGCCGTAAACTGCCGCGAGCAAAGCATCTGATCTGCTTGTTCGACAAATAAAACAGAAAGAAACACCATCTCCGTTTCCTTAAGGTGCGCACCGCAATAATACCAAAAATTCGGCCATAAAGCACAGAAGATTGCTGCGACACGAGCTGTCTGCATATCAAAATTACGTTTCGCTAAACGATAGATTAGAACCACAGTTAGCGATGACCAAAGGCATTTCATAAGACGTAAGGTTATAATAGCTGTAGAGGTTCCGCCCAATCCAATTCCTGTTTTGACACCTTCACTACCAGATATAAGATATATTAAACCAACATATATACCATACCCCATATCGGATAGTTCGTCACTACCTGACCATTTAGATATCTCATTATAAAAATGGAAGTTACCATTTTTAATCAACCCAGCCACGAACTGACCTAATATATCATAATATGTAGCATCTGCATTCTCGAAACCAAAGGCATCGCCATAGTTCTGCATGAAGATGGTATAGATAAGGAACATCCAAATAACACGAGGAACAAAAGCAATAAGAAAGATTCGTTTCTCGAATCGGCTCTCTTTTCGTATCTTATCGAGCGAGGTATCCTTAATAGCAGTACTGCCATATAGGAAGAACACCATTACCGCCACCACTCCGGATAGCATAAAGTACCACGGCAACGAATATGCCGAGTACATAAAAGTTACCACCGCCAATGCCAAGAAATACGTTATCAGCGCATTCCTACTGAGCCATTGAGGAAAGATTGCTTTCGCTGCCGCATTCGGTCTCCTTTGCCTTTGAGCACCGTACGACCGACCCGGCATCCCCATCTGCGGAGGCATAGGTGCAAAAGGCGGCATCTGCTCGCCTTGCGGAGGGTGATTATATGTGTTTTGTCTATTATTCATTTCACTATCTAATTATTCCTTTTGCTTGTTCCCATAAATCCTGCTGAAACTTGGTCATGGGACGCAACTCTATTTCTTCTTTGCCTGGATAAAATCCTTTACTTATTCGTTCTGCCAACTTCTGATCTTCCAGAAAAGCAAAGTTCATCCAGTTACCATAATATGCATCAACGTATGCTCTCGCGAACACCTCTCGTGCCACATCTTTATGCCGCTGATATAAGCTCTCCACGTGAAATTTTTTCTTATATTCCGTCAAATCTACCCCGTGCAACGGCACTACTTGTAAATCAAGCTTCTCATCGTCCTTCCCTGTCAATAGCGGCACAGGATTCTTCACCTCAAATTTAAAATTCTCTCCTATATCAGTGTAATACGGATGAAAATCCAAACTCAATTCTCCTTTAGATTTTCCTTGATTGCACGATGCACACGATGGCACCAAGTTATACAACGACATGCTCAACATTGGATATTCCGCCTTGTCATAGAAATGGTCAAACTGGAACTTCGCCATCTTATGTATCGCTCTTTTTGTCCCATACTCCTCCGCATATAATGTATAGTGCATATTACAATACGGACAAGTCTTCACGTTCAACCACTTCGCTAAGAACAATAATTTGTCGTGATCATATCCGTATGCATCCTGCAATTTATCACGGAATTTCCTATTCTCTTTCTTTCTCAATAACTTCGTATATCCCAATTTATCCGCTGTTTCTTTTGCAAGTTTCAACGCTAACGGCTTTGCCACAATCCAATTCGGCGTATTATCAATACACCATTGCAGCAATCCGCTAAACTTTGGATCTGCGGAGAGTTGCAAGTTTTGCAACTCAGAAATTATGCCGGATAAGAATTTGGTTTGGAACTCGTCTTCTATTGTTCCCCATCTCCTAAACTTTCCGTCACAACCAAACCTTCCACTATTTTTGTTTATCTGCAACATCTACTCTTTCCGTTAACTCCTTTATTTTGCGTTGGTGATACGATACCATCTCTCTCGGGTAATCACGCTCCAATACTGATAGCAAATAAGCTTTTATTGCCTTATCGCCAATCAACTCTATCGTATCTATTATTCCTCCAACCGGTTGTGTCTGATTCTCTATCGCATATTGTATCGCCAATATCTTATTCTGTGCGAACTCGCCTATCAAGCCCTCTTTCATAAAGAACGCATGCTTGTACAACTCAAATACATTTGCCCCGAATGTTTCAGGCTGATTTTTAGACAACTTGATCTTTCCGGTTTTTGCATTCTTCTCAATATAATTAACGCAATCTCTCGGTATATCCGATAGCAGGATAGGAGAATGTGTCGTCAACACTACTTGGAATGCCTCATCGCTGTTCTTTCTAAAATATAAGGCACTCAGGAATTGCATCAGCACATTTACAAACTTTCGCTGCCATTCCGGATGATAACTATTCTCGGCTTCGTCTATTAGAATCAACTGCGGTATATATTCCTTCCCATCATATTTTCGGGGATGAACACATGTTGCATCAAATAATCTGGAGAATAACTTTAACATATCATATTCTCCGGAACTTAACCTCGAAGTCGTTTGCGGCGAATGACTATAGCTCATATCGAATATATGAGTTGTTGGAAAAACTTTGCTGTTATAGAATCGCTTAAGCATTTTTATCTTCTCGCTATTCTTTGTCTTAAGCGCATCTATACATAACAATCCTTCCTCACTCCATAAGTCATATAAAAAACTAACAGCTTCTTGTACCTCTCGTAGGTATTCGGGAATTCCCTGTATTTTACCATACAAATCTGTCAGAGCAGCTCGAACATCTTGCTTTTCTTTATACAACTCGTCCCATTGGTTTACCGCGCACTGTATGCCTTCTATGGTCATAGACTTTTCTACTCCGATATTGAAGATGCAGCCCGCAACAAAGTCCGCCAGCTTGCCATCTATAGTGGAATCATAACTTGGATAATAAATGCTTAACTTTTGATTCGGCTCTAATTTTTGATTCAACTGATGGCACTCAGAAACCACCCTTCGATAGCCTGACTGATTTGGCCGAATCTGAATAAAGTGAGGTATCGCATTCTTTGGCAGATATTTGCGCAACTCCCTATCCGAAATCAAATGCACGATTCGGTTATTATCCTGCGTTATGAATGATGCAAAATGAGCACCCATCGATTCATCTATAATGGATTCTATTTCAAGATTCACATTGGAGTAATCATGATAATCCCGAATCAAAAGCCATGTATCCGATGCATTATACACTCCTCTAAATTCACCTTCACCGGGATCTATAGGGTTTTGATAAGGACGAAAATTGGCTGAGTAGTAAAACATATTTACTTTCGGACACTTTTCAGCCGGTTTCCATTCATCCGATGTATTCGGTATCACGCTGTACCCATAAGATAGATATGCAAACATTATGTCATTTTCCCTGTAAATAACAATCACGCCATCTGCCCCGCCATCATATCCTTCCTCAAATGCCTCTATTATTTGCAGTAAACTCGTTGTTTTCCCAGCTCCATTGTTCCCTACTATAGCCGCTAATGATGTTATTCCTTCCGGCCAAAAGCCTTCCACATAATTCGGGTTCTCAGACACGGTTATCTCTCGATTCTCCGTATCAACATTATACGTATAGTGAGCATCGAGACTTATACCTAAATTCTCGACTCCCCGATAACCTAATATGTAAATATAGCATATTTGAACCATATTCTCTCGTAGGCACACGCGCACATCTCGCACAAATTAGCGTGCAAAAGTACAAAAAAAAAATGACATATGCAAATGCATATGCCACTTTTTGTAAAATATCTTCATTTTGTAAGCTATTCTGCCATATTTTATATGTTTTGCTCCTCTAATCCATGTTGAGCAACCTCTCTTATGCGTTCCAGCAACACCTCGAATGGATCGCCTTGCTCAAATACCTTCGGCCAAATATTGGTTCGATAATCAGCTATTTTTATCTGAATGTCATCAGACATCTTGTCCGCCTCAAGAACCTCATGCATCATTTGATCCAAGTCTTCACCGATTTGCATCTTGACTTTTGTTTGTGCAATGATTATATCTTCCGATAGATTCGCCAAATCCTTAGACTTATACGGACGCAAATCCACGCAGCATAATGCATATCTCTCCTTATTCTTACAAGCTTTCACGATTTGGCTCGTACTCATATGTGCTGCTTCATTAAAATCCCATTTGCTCTTTACTTCCACATAGAATATCGGCGCATTTACCCCATTCTTCTTTTGATAAATTACGATATCTTGTCCGTCTTGCCGATCCTCCACAACCGGTTTTTCTTTTCCAGGGTAGTCAATATCCAAATTATATTCCGCCATTTCACTTCGTAAGGCATTCTCTACATGCTTTCCAATTTTTAATAGATGTTCCTTTCTCGCTGCTTCGTCATACTTTCTTTGCTGATCATCTTTAAAATGCTGCAACATCTCACCCACTAGGTTCCGCTCACTGATATTCGCTAATTCAGCCAATTGGTTTTCCGGCAAATCCATTAACTCAAATAAACTCTTTTGCACCGCCCCACTCTGCATATCAAATAAGATAGCTTGCTTGCGTTCATTTACCTCATAGAACCATTTCTGCCAATTCTCATTATTCAAATACAAGATAATCCGCTTAATTACATCTTTATGCTCGCGCGCTTGTTGAGCTATCAGTTCGTCATGAAGTACCTCTTGAATCTGCTTGGCTATCCCCTCTGGCGTATCCAATTCCAACTCATACCACTCCTCACATTCCGAATCTATCCAAACATCCTTCAAATCTTCTCCTTTAACATTTTGATAGATCACAGCCAACTCTTTTATCACCCCATTATTACGATGCAGTTTACTCATCAAGCATAGTTTTCCTTTTTGATTCGGTAACACTGCATAGGTGTTTAATTTATCCAGCCAATCCTCGCCTTGATTAGTGCTGTATTCATGCAGAAAATGCAATAGCAGCCCTCGATTGTTTTGCAACCATTCTTCTTGTTTCTTAGATAGCACATACAATGTATAATCCACTAAGTAATTGAAAGCCACACGATAGAAATCTTCTTCTATCTCTCTCATCTTAGGTAGATACTGCTGTTCGTACGTATAGCCGTTTATTGCACATATATCTTCAATCAAACGTCCACGTATATTCTTAAATTCTTCTTGCGCCGTAGCTGAACAGAAGCGCAACAGTGCTTCTAATTCCTCTTTTGGCATTGCAGTTTCCTCTCCGCGTTTAAGATATTTGCTACGCCATATTCCTATCGTACTGGATATAGCCTTGTATAAAAGATCTTGTGTGTATTCACCCACTCCGGATATCTCTGCATACGCTTTATCTATAATCTTTGCAGCATCATCGCCCATCACTACCTTCAGAAGTACAAAACTCTTGTCATCGAGAAAATCCGCATGCATCATGGGACCTTTTTTGCACAGTATCCCTTCTCTATTCGGAAATAGCGGATAGGTATCTAATGCATTTACATTACCGCTGTCTTTCAGAAATCGAAGGTAGTCTATCAGCCTATCGTTATTGCCTTGTATCGATTTGCATACATCCTCTATCGAGATATAATAGTCCGTCCTATTATTACCCCAAGCGGCGACCGTCTCCGACCATCGAATCAATTCTTCTTTCGGCAACAGACAAGATTCGCCATTAAACATTTTCACCTCACTCGCAAAATGCTCCAAAACCGGTTCAAACTCTGCTCGTTGTTCGTTATTCAAATTGGCATAAAAATCTGGGTGCAACACAACAACTTTGCTATCCTCTATACTTTTACGTCCTTCACGTGTGGGTATAACGCGCCATGTACGAACTGCTTCTTTCCATTTATCTTGCATCCGCTTGTAGAATCCGGCTGTTCGCTCGTCATCTTCTTGACGAACAAAACACACTTCGCACATTTCACGCGTCAATTCCATATCATGTCCGGTAGTTGCGTAGTACGACAATAAGGCGTCCATCATCTCTATTAGAACCGCCTCATTCTCGTCTTGCTTCTTTATCTCAAAATCCGAAGACACCTCTTTCGGTAGCAATATATTGTTTCGCTTCTCTACCGGATGGAAGCGTTTGGAATGAAAGATGAAATTCACACCAAACTGCTCTGTCCCAAGCAATGGAAAACTCAAAAACAAACTGGGTATATCTTCTACTCCACCGCACTCGGTAGGATATGGAGGAAGGATTATAACATCTACGCTTCTTCCCTCCTCATTTCTAGTCTGTAAACTACATATTTCTTGTTTAGATAACAAACTCCCATTTTGTGCATCTTGTATTTCCAGACAATCTATCACTAAATGCCACTCCTTACAGTTGAGTAGGATGGGATGCTCTCCCAACCTCTTCCTTTGGATATGAAGCCGCCCATCTTTATCGTATAACTCGACATACTCTATCCCACTATTAATCACCATCACGAAAGGTAGTAGTTTGATTACCCGTTTGAGTTCCTTTGACACTTCTGGTATTTGCTCAGAACGAAGATTATAACGAAACTTTGTCCAGTGTTGCTCTTCACTCATTGCCTCTAATGACGGATACAACGGAGTATACTTATGCACTTTTCTAACCTCATTCTTCTCATTACGCATCTCCACAATCGCAGCCTCTATATCATGTCGTAACGAGCGATTTAATATCATGTCGGGGATATACACATATCCTTTTAAGATATCTTTATCGCGCATTGCTTTAAATGGTCCGCTTACCGCAACCACCTCGTTAAAGGTATGCGTTGTCATAAATCCGGTACCATATCGCCCTACTACATCTGCCTCTGGTTTATCTTTGGAACTGTTTTGAGTTACAAGCGCCATCAATGAATTGAATTCAAATGGTTTGCCTCGGTGATAAAACACTAAACTATCGTCTGATAATTCGATTCGTATCTTACAAGAACCGTCACCTAAATCACGTGCATTCTGGATTAACTCCCAAAATGCTCTTTCTCCACTTCGTGCATCAAGGTTTTCCAACCCCTGATTGATGGCTTTGCAATGCCATAACAACGAGTCTCTCTCCTCAATCTCTTGTTGATACCTCTCTGTGCTATCAAACTCTTGTTCCATATTCTATAATCACTACTATTATCACATTCTATATATCCACCACATCGGACGTACCATATTGCCATGCACGTCCCTACTCAATGCTATACGTCCCACCTTTGTTAATCCGGAACCAACACTTTCTGCATACTGGCTTAATCGCACAGCTATCTGACCATGCGCATCTCTATCCTGCCCTATCCTACTAAACATGCATGATAATAACAATATCGCATAATCTCTCGGATGCTCTGCACGATATAGTTCTATGAAATGATGAGATGAGAATAAATACGTATCTTGCCCTACCACATAGTATGGTTCACCGGGTTTAACCTTGTACTCCGGATGCCTTGATATCATACTTTCAATAATTCTTCTTATCTCAGTGTTATCTAATTCCATAATTCTCCATTTTATGGTGCAAAATCACAAAAAATATATGCAAAAATAGCCCTAAAATGACTAAATTTTAAATGATTTGAAATTTGTGATTTTTGTATTACTTTTCTCCTCCTATTTTAGCAATGACTCAAGCACTTTAAATTCAAAAAAAATCCATAAATGTCCCTTTGTCAGAGCACATAAAATTTCTATAATATCATTAAACAAATAAAAGAATCTCACAACCCTATCTGCTAACTATATTGTGCTATTTACGAACACTTTACTTCAACTTCTTCGGTATTAATCGCGCCGTACCCTTATCCACTATAAAATCTGGGAAATTTTCCTGAAAAATATCTGCTGCCGATTTCTCTTTTAGTTTAAGAGATGTCGCAAGATAATTTAATGCTCTTTTATTCTTTTCGATTATTTCTGTCCACGTAAACACATAAACTTTTATGTCTTCACCACTCTCTATCTTATGTTCTATTAATCCATGTTCCTTAAAAGTTGCTTGATAACCTTTCACCTCTGATTGCGCTCTGTCAGACATTCGAGAAGAAATGAGAACTATCTTGTATGCTACTTGAGTTTTGTCAAATACCGGCATATGGTGAATATCATAGGCATATCTTCTTACTTGACTAATTTCCTTGTCCGATATTGCGCAAGAAGGTGCCTTTAATTCAACAATCATCACTTCCCGCCTTCCATCTAAAAGCGGCTTTTCATTATAGAAGAACAAATCTGTAATATCGCCCATCGTCTCCATATATTCTTCTATTAGATTCTCATCTTCCACAGTTGGTTGGTTATTGAAATACTTACGGTGCAATTCGTCTAAATTACGTGCCAACTTTGTATCTGACCACAATGCAGGAGTTCCATTGTACGCTTCATTGAATATCCATAATTCATTTTGTACTATCTTATGCAGCTGAGAACGCTCTTTCAAACTTTTAGATAACTCGCCATACGTTAATTCATGAAGCATATCCAAGAACTTTAATTTGCTGGCAACTTGAGCAGAGAATTTAATAATCTCCTCCAAATCGGCGGTTTGAAGCAGTTCATATAATTGTTGTTTCTTGTCAAGGGGAAGAGACATCACTTTATCAATAATAAACCTGCTTTCGCCATCTTGAATAAGTTTCTTAATCATCGGATAAACCAAACCTCTTATCTCATTCCCTTTTTCTAACAGTTTTGATTGGTCTTCAATGATATATACCGTTTTCCTAAACAAAGACTCTTGCAACCCAATCTCATTATCCGAAGGCTCAAAGGGATAGTGAGTATCATGAGCTAACTTGGCAACGAACGTATCATAATCTTTATTTCGCACTTGAAAAAAGTCATCTATTATTGTACGGATGTTTGCTAGTATTGCCGCCGACTCTTTATCTCCCAAATCGGCCAAGTCAAAATCTGATACGGATTGACCATTGAACAAATCGGAACTGATGTATATAAACCATGCACCTAAATCCGGAGTATGCCACTTTGATGCATAACCATATCTTCGCATGGTAACATATACATTCTCAGAACTTGACTGGATAAATACCGATATATCTTTTTTCGGCAACAATACATTATAGAAACAATATGTCAATGTATGTTCATTTCCTCTCACACTCACATAAGGTACTTCTTTCTTCATTGGATCTCCTTGTAAGAAATCAGTTCTATCAATTTTAACATCATCAATATAAAACCTTATCTTTTCTTCAAAAATATCGAAAGCAAAATTCTCGAAAATTAAACGTTTAAACTCATCTGACTCAAAATGTTTGCCTAATTTATTTCTTTTTTCGCACGTCTGTTCGTTATTGTACAAATTGGTAATGCGAACTTGATAGTATTGTGGTAGTTTCACCTCTAATTCTTCCAAATACATCTCAACACTCGTTTCTTCTAACGATTGGGTTAATTCCTGCGAATCAATTCTTACTTGAATTTTAGTTGTCTTTCTTATTTGAGGATCGTATGCCACAGACTCTATTTCCATAACACGCCCTAATTGAAAAGCAGCAAAACGTCCTATTCCAAGACCATCTTTTTTGTTATGGGTGCCTATATTCATGAATGAATGATCAAATTCCGAATACGGAAGACCATTCCCATTATCCCAAATCGTTATGGCCGAAATAGCCGGTTCCAACGTATCAGGATTTCCTCGTTCAAAAGAAATCTTAATCTCAGATGCAGATGCCTGTAGAGAATTAACTATAAGCTCCCTCAATGCGACAAAAGTATTCGCATAATGAGTAAGGGTTTGTTTGACTAAATGAGGGTCTGTTGTAAAATTTTTCTTTATCTTTTCCATAAATTACTATATACATACACATTTCTATCTGCAAAAATATATAAAATCACATATATGCAAACAAAAAAAACAATTAATAGCTCAACAATATCGTTCGGTGGAGTGTGAACTATTTGTTTTCATCATCAAATAGCAGTTCGCCTTTCTTTTCTTTCTTACTTGTGCCAATAATATAATCCGAAGCGCGTTCTTTTGATACTACCGAACGCCCAAGGCGTTTTTCCATTGTCTCACGAGCTTCACGAGCCACATCACCTCCTTCGCGTGCTACACGTTTATTTTCCTCCATTGTTTTTGGATTTGACTGACGAGAGTATTCTGTGGTTGCTACCTCAGCAAGTGTATTCAACGCCAACTCGATATTCGTCATGTTATCACGAAGATTCTCTTTGGTTAGTCCCTTGAATTTCTTATATTCTCCGGTAGTCATTCCGCTCCATGCTTGCGTAAGTACATTCGTGAGTATTGCAAAATCCTTATGCTCCGTGATGCCGCTGCGTTGCCATTCGTCTGTCAGCTCCTTGCGCATCTCTATAGAGCGCATGCGCTCATTGATCCACTTATCCGAATAGCCTTGCCGACGATAATCCTCCACTGCCATTTGGAAGGTCTGCTCCGGGTCGATCATCTGGTCTATACGCTGCTGCCCCAATTGCGCCAACCATTGTTTTACCGGTTCGGCTTTCTTGGACGGAACAGATTGGATAATACGGAAAATGCCCTGTAAATCAGCCACATCTGTAAGACGTTTCTTGCCATCAGCTGCAGGCATTTTCAAAGTGTGACAATTTGTCACGGTTTCATTGCCTTCTTCACCAAGTCGCTGTTTCAACTTGCGCCAATAAGCAGCAGCATCAACACTATCGGTTAATACTTGGATGATGTCCACAACAGAGAAAAAGTACTTCTCCTGTTCCTCGTCCCATACAACACGTACTTTGTTACCTTCGAATAATTGTATTGCAAATTTATCTTCCATAATCCTATTCTATTTGGGTGCAAAGTTACAAAAAATATTTAAAATACACAAGGATTTGAGTGATAAAAATCAAATTTATTTGAATTTTAGCCCAAAACCTTGTTATTTGCACAAATGTGCACTGTAATTTCGAGGTGGGATCATTGTTAATGATGTCGGTGCCCTCGAAGTTACGTAAATATTTTTCAAAAAAAATGACATATGCAAATTTTTTTTGAAAATTATGAAGATTATACCACTTTTGCGGAGAACATAGTAATTATATAAATCAAAAACGCACAGCCTACGTCTGCATGGCTATTGGCCTACGCGGCCTTGAGCGTAAATGCCCATTAGTCTGCTTATGAGCAAGACTCCTAGACAGCCTAATCAACAATCCCGCACCACAGGTAGATACCTTGCTGATTCCTTATAAGAAAACGCGCTATCGCTTACAAGAAAACCATTTTTTCTGCGAACTTCGCTAACCCGCGAGTTACTATTGCAGAAAAAGCCATGCGGAGTGTATGCGGTGAATCTTTCGCGCGATAAAAAATACGATGGTTGTCGTATTTGCGCGAAAGAATGTTTTCTTAGTTCGGAAAATCCTCGCACGATTATCGCAGAGTGATTTTCTTCAATTATTTTCTTGAGAGGCAGTAGTATGACATCCTAATGTCAGACTGGAAGATAAGCGGCAAATATACATCTGGGAGTTTACTCACAAGTGGATATTTGAGCGATTAGATTAAGATTCTTAAAGAGTCAAGCTGCCGAGGTTTTCGGTTTACTAAAAAATTGTGCTGCCGCTTTTTTTGATTAACTAAGAAATCTTTTTGAAACATTTTGGGTCATTTTGGACCCACTAAAACAAGTAATATTATGGAACATAATTTAATTCTAAACCCCGTACAAATAGCGAACGGGGGAATGAGTCGCAAACAGATCACTGCGACAGTTAACGAGAGTGCAAAAAAACAATAGCCTCCTACCCTTGGATCACGTTAGGTTCTACCGCGAGTTAAGTAAAGGCGCTTCCGATGCGGAGAGAATTAAAAATGCTAACGGATACACCATCGCCCAACTGGCTATTGAACAAGCCAAGAATGAGCCGGAGTATATACGTGCTGTTCAGGAAGGCAAGAAGGAGTTTCCGTACAACGGCTGTTATTATCAGTTGCGAATAGAGGAGTCCGTGGATCTAAGTACGCGCAGCGGTGAGGAAGCTGACGCATGGAGAGCGAACAAGAAGAAAGCAGAGGAAATGGAGTCGCAGATCGCAGACTTACGTGCGAGACTCAGCAATGTCAAGGATGCTATCGCCGGTGCCGAGAAACGCTATATAGCCAAGCATCCGTCGTGCAAAAAGACAGTGAAGCAAACGCTGGTTGTTCTTTGAAAATCTTTGATATATAACCGAAAATGCGACAACCATCGCATTTTATTAGCAGCGCAGGAAGCAGCGTAGAACTTTCATGCATTAAGAAGCATGCGGGTTAGCATGCTTGCATGAAAGATATGTTTTCTTCTACGGCGTGAAACGACGTGTTTTCTTTTGAGGAATCGAACTGCAGCGAATATAGCTAACTGCTGAACGAGATAGGACTTATACCTGTCTGGGAGACTCGCTCACAAGCAGATAGTGACTAAAACTGAAAAAGGTTGACTCGATAACTGAGATGCTATCTTAAAAATCGTAAACTTTTGACTCGTTTCCTAAAAAGGTTGACTGGAGTACGAAAATGGTTTACTGATCAAAAGACGCTGCAAAGATACTACAAAAAATTGAGATACGCAAAAATATTTTCATTAAACCTATACCTTTAACCTATAAAATTATTGTTTCCCTCATACACCT
>Ga0247610_10000987_pt1 | contig 36946 bp, 19 predicted proteins | sample 174DNAGHGhighgp2_FD_193483 | JGI IMG/M metagenome (GOLD analysis project Ga0247610, IMG submission 193483) | Sheep rumen microbial communities from Palmerston North, Manawatu-Wanganui, New Zealand - 1742 DNA GHGhigh gp2 | ecosystem: Host-associated > Mammals > Digestive system > Stomach > Rumen...
AGTGGACAAGTTAAAGTTAAATTTAAATACAATGATGAAGATATTATTTTATTTGGAGATGTTATTGATGGATGTGCAACTGTTGAATATGCAACAGCTCTTAATTTGGGAGAATATCAATTAGAATGTTCTTATGATGGTAACATTGTTATAAGTCAATTTAAAGTTTTAAAACCTGAAATAATTGTTTCAAGTTTTGATTTAAATGACAATGATAATATTAATAAAATGTCATTTAATATGGAAGTAACTGATTCTTTCAATAGTACCCATATTAATCAAGATGTTAATATTTTTATTGATAATAATTTTATTACAAAAGAAAAAATTATTAATAATAATCTTAATACAATTTTAACATATCCATATATTAATAGTGGAACACATACTTTAACAATCACTACAGATAATTTAAATAGTGATTATACAATATTTACTTTCAATAAAAACTTTATAGCAAATAAAAAGGATACAAGAATCATATTTAATTATTCTGGATTAACAGCCAATGAACCAACTGATTTAATTATTCAAGTATATGATAGTGATAATCGTTTTGTACGAAATGGTACTATAGATATAAAATATGATAATGAAACTGTATATGTTAATAGTAAACAAGAATATGTTCAAGAAGAAACAGAGTATAATAATATTGTATTAAACAATGGTGTTGCTACTATTTATGGATTTTATAGTGATGAAAATCAACATTCTATTGTTATACATTATAGTGGTGATGAATCAACTTATAATAGTTGTTTATACACTAATAATAATTTCAATGTTGGTTTAAGTGAAGTTAATATTGAATCACAAGAATTAAAAGATCAATTATCTGTTAATATTGGACAACCTTTTATATTACACTTCCCAATAACTGATATATATAATAACCTTGTTCAAAGAGGAGAGGTTAATTTATATCTTAATGCTCCTGGAATTGCTTTAAATGGTGACGAACCATTACAAATTAAAAATGGATATATTGATTTTGAAGGATCTTTACCTGCAGAAACAAAAGCAATGGAATATGATTTTATAATCAGTTATAATGATCCATCAAATCATTATTTACCAACTACATATTATGATAGACTTAAAATACATCCAATAAAAACAGAAATATTAATTAATACAATTTATGCTATACCAAATAATATTAATACAATTGAATATAGCATTGAATCTGAATATGGAGCAATTACTTCAGGAAAATTAGAAGCTTATTATGAAAATAATTTAATTGGTTGGACTGATATATCTGATATTAATAAAACTATTGATATTAACATACCAATGTTATCATCTGAACAAACATATAATATTGAATTTAAATATACTGATACAAATAGACAAAAAGTATATGAAGATAGTACAAATATTGTAACAATGATTATAGACAAAAAAGAAGTAAAAATAACACCAAAATATACAGAATACTATCCTCATAAAGCTTTTGATTATACTATTTTTATAAAAGATAAAAATGATAATAATATTGATTTTGGAACAATAAAATTATATATTGATAATGTTGAATCAGGAACAAAACAAGTTATTAATGGACAAGCAACAATACCAGCATTATATCTTGATACTGTTAAAGAATATGACTTTAGGATTGTTTATTTAGAAAATGATTATTATAAACAAACATCTTATTCTTCAACATTTATTATTGATAGTATGCACTTACAAGATATACAATTAGAAACAATGCATAGTATTCCCAATACAACTTTAGAAACTACATTAATTATTAATGGTATTGATATAGACTCATATGATGGTTTTGTTGACTTTTATATTGATGATGAAAAAATAGGTGCTTTTTCAATAATAGATAAAGAAAATCAATATGTAAAATTGAATATTCCAGATATTGATGCTGGAGAACATCAAATTAAATTTAAATATTATAATTCTACTATATTTAAAGATGATGAATTTATACATATTTTCAATATTGATGAACAAGACATTCATCTTTCTGTACCAAATGAATATCATGCTACTTTAAATGATACTATTAGTTTTGACACTACAATTACAGAAAAAATTAATGGAACATTAGAATATAATCTTATTACAATTGAAAATGATGTATCAAATTCACGTTTTATTGGTATAGAGCAAATTAATAATAGAAATATAATTCCATTTGAATACACATTGCCTAATAATTTATCACAAAATCAAGATACAGAATATTATATTTTAGTGTCTTTTACAGGTAATAACCAATATGTTAGACAAGAAAAACAATTTAGATTATATATTACAAAAATGCAACCTACTTTTGATTCATTTAATAGTAATATAAATGTAGAATATGGATCTATTTTAACTGCTAATGTACAAATATCAGAATTAGCAAATACTGAAACAATTGTATATTTCTATATTAATTCAGAGGATAATTATATTGGACAAAAGAAAACTAATGATTTAAATGATTATGGTATAATTGAATTTAATTATGAATTAAATAATCAATATGTACCAGGTGATTATACATTAATTGCTGTTATAAAAGAATCTACTACATTAGAAAAAACAAGAGAAGAAACAAATTTCAATATTGTTCCAGCAACACCATCATTAAATCAGACAATAATAAATGCAAATATTGGAACAAGTATTGAATTACCTACAACTATATCTTATAAAGGAACTATTATTGATGATGGTTCTTTAAGTTTTGTAGGTGAAGGGTTAGATGTTAATAATATTTCACCTGGAGAAGTAATTACATATGATCTTGATTTTAATTATGAAGAAGAAAAAACAATTAATGTTACTTATGTTAGTGAAAATCCATTATACAATGATTTTGAAGATAACATTACATTAGTATTATCAAAAAATATTATTAATTTCAGTATTAGTAATAATAACGCTATTACAAGAAATAAAACTATTGACCAAGAAATTATAATTAATTCTCCAACTATTGATAATATTGATAATATTAATTATAATCTTTATTTAGAAGATACACCAATAGTATTATCAGATTCAAAGATATTTGTACCTATATCATTGCCTGACAAAGAATTTTATATTTTAAAAGTTGAATTTAATGGTAATAATATATTTTATCCAAAAACACAAGAATTTAAATTAATAAATCAAAATCAAGAAAATATCACAACAGACAATATTACATTAGAACAAGCTTTCAGTCTTGTGGCAAATTATGGTACTATTAATATCACTTCTGACTTAAGTGATGAAGTAATTTATAATAATAAAAATGTTAATATTATAGGAAATAATCATACATTATCAAACTGTAATATTATTAATACTGGTATTTTAGATATAACAGATTTAACTTTTGAAAATTCTACTGATAGTGTAATTAAAAATAATGGTGAATTATATGTACATGAATGTACATTTAGTGACAATCAAGCACAATATGGTGCAGCCATATATATTGACAATAAAAATATTAATACAGAAATTACAAACTGTACTTTTAATCACAATAGTGCTTCATTATATGGTGGAGCAATCTTTTCAAATAAAGGAAATGATGTGACAATTCAATATTGTGTATTCACCAATCAAAATGTTGCAAATGTTAAAGGTTCATCTATAGCAAGTAGTGGAAATATATATATTTCTTATAATTCATTTTTCAACAATAATGGAAGTGTTGATATATACAATATGAATGGAAAACTAGAAGCTGAAAACAATTACTTCGATGGTCATATTCCATCAATAGAAAATAAAGATACAACAATATGTAACTTAAATTTCTGGGGATACAATGAATTAGAAGATATAATAAATAACAATATTAATATAGATATTGATACATGGTTAATTGCTAATTATAATATAAATTATGAAAAAACAGAATCTAATACAATACATAAAAAAATTACAGGAAAAATAAATCAATATAGAAATAGATTAGAAAAAGAAATTTTACCATATAAAAACATTATTACATCAGATAATTTAATACCAATAAAAATTAATAATCAAAATTATTACTTAAATCAAGAAGTTGATTCTGAAGCACAGACAATTACATTAATTATTGGACAAGAAAATATTTTCATTGAGGAATAAAAATGTTACAAGATTTAGAATTTGAATATGTTGGTGACGAATTAAGTGCAACAATAGATAATGAAACACAAAAAATTCAAGTTTATAAAATAGTAAAAGCACCAACTCATTTCATTCTTTATGATACTATAGATACAGCTTTAAATACTGCAATTAATGTTAATTTATTTTTGGGGTATGGTGAAGAGTCAGAAATTGAAGAAGATGAATATGATATTAGTCCTATTAATAAAGAAGATACAGATAAAATTACTCCTATAGAAAAAGGTTTTGTTAAATTAAAAATTACAAGTGTTTCAGGACAAATGATTTATTATGAAGAGGTCATAAATTTTACTAATGGACATATCAATACAAAAATCAATAATAATTTAAATATTGGTACATATTTATTACAGGTTGATTATTTAGGAAATAAATATTATGAACCTACATCATTAACTATTCAATTTAATATTAACCGTAGAGAAATAAAATGTATTTTTGAAAACGAAAATATAGAAGCATATCCCAATCAAAATATTAGTATAGATTTAACACTTGTTGATAGTTTGAATAATAAAAAAATTTCAAATTGTTTATTATATTATTATTTTAATGGTATTAAATATTTAACTCAGACAGATAATAATGGGCATGCAATATTAAATGTAACTATGCCTGAAATTGATTCTTTAATATGTCCAATGAATATTATACAGGAAATATATAATGACAACATAATATCAGATGTTGATGATAATGTTTTTTATTTTGATGATGATGGTCGTATTAAGTATCTTGCAAATAAAACAGAATTTATTTTAGATAGTAATACAGAACAAAATAATGAAAATATTGAAATAAGTGTTGTAGATTATAATGATACAAATAATGAAGAAGAAAAAGAAGTAGAATATAATCTTGTACCAAAATATACTCTTGAAATTGAAATTGACAGTACAATTTATAAATTAGAATCCAAAGAATATATTGATATTTTTATTAAAAAATATGCTACAGATATTCAATATACAATAACTAATAATGATTCTATAATTTATATTGAAGGTGATGTTATTGCATATAATGACAATAATGAAACTTCTAATGTACAATATGGACTCATATCATATGACGTTGCAGAAATAGAACCTCATCCTCAATCTACAATAACATTAAATGATGTTGGACATTTTAGTTTTGAAAAAGAAATTATACAAACTGGTAATGCAAATGAAAGTCCAAAAACTTATTCATACTCACCAGTACAGACAACAAAAACAATATTAAATATTGTTGGGGATTCTAATAAAATTACACGTAATTATGCTAAACAACATAAAATAGGATTTATTGCAAAAACAACATCTAATAATAATCCAGTATCATATGGTATGATGACTTTTATTATTACACAGAATAGTAATGAAATTTACAAATATGTAACTGAAATGAATATTAATGGTGAGGCAAGTTTTTATTTTGATGTATCAACAGTTGGTAAATATAAAATAAAAGCAATATATCACAGTATATTTGAGTATCAAGGTTCAGAAAGTAACATTATGAATTATGAAATTATATAGGAGTAGACAATGGCTTATACAAAGGATTTAGGAAATGTAAAAGGTGAAGATGGAGATATATATTTACCTGAAATAAGTATCAATAATGGATATTTGTATTTTAAATGGGTAAAAACTCCTGCAGATGAGATTGAAAATGTATTAACAACAGAGAAAAGATTAAACATTCCAGTTTATGTACCAAGTACTATGAATGACGCTGGAAATTTAACTTTTACTTTAACACAAACTGTAAGAGATATAAATGGTACACCACTACCAAATAAAACATTCCATGTTAAAGGAGAAAAAGGAGATACTGGAAACACAGCATTTCGTATACAACATGTATCAGAAAATAATGTAGATCAAATACCAGTTGCTAATAGAAGAACAGATACAATATATGTAAAAAATACAAAAGCATGGATTTATGATGATATAGAAGAAGCATTTTTTATGTTAGAAGGTATTGATTTATCCAATTATTATAAAAAAACTGAAACATATAGTCAAACTGAAATTGATGAAATGTTTAATGAAATAACATCTCAAACAGAATTAGCATATAAACTATTAGATATTGAAAATATTATTTTATAAGATAAAATGACTATTAATGATAAAACCATTCAACAATACAGGAATATAGTAACAAAAATAAATGAATTAAGAGAGTTACTATCAGAAAAACTAATTAAATTAGGTGCTATCAATACAGATGGTTCTATCACTACTAATAATGGTTTAATTATAACACCATCATTTTCAACTTTATTAACAAAAGCTACTCCAGAAGATATAAGAAGTATAATAAATTTAAATTTACCTAACAAACCTATTGATACCACATTACAATTTGATACCACTAATGATATTGTTAATTATCTTTATACAGATAACACAAAAGAAACAACAAAAATAAAAGATAATACATTAACACTATCTGAAATAAATTTATTATTAATAAATAAATTTTTATTTTATCATAAATACTTATCATATGAATTAGAAAATATGGGTATACCTAAATATGATATTAACCAAGCAAAAACTATTAAAAAACTAATTTTATTATTAGATCGAATAGAAAGAACAAAAGAAACAAAAATCATATATAATGATACAGATAATACTATCTACATTAATCAAGATAATATATTGCCAATCAAAGTTGTTGATTTTTATGATGAGATTCCTGTAACAAATGGTACAATAAATATTTATGAAAATAACATTAAAATAAATACTGAACCTATCAGTATTGATGATGATATTATTGTTTATCCAACAACATTGGGAACACATACATATACTATTGAATACGTTCCAACAACTAATCATTACTTACCATCTATGGAAACTTTTATTTTAGAAGCATTAAATCCACCCTTAGATGGTGAAATATCATTACATAATATTACTACAACAAGTCGTTTTTATGATGCTAATAGTGTTGATGATATTAATGGATATAAAGAAGATAATTGGGATATAAATATAAAAATTTATGATAATCTAAAACATTCAATTAATAAACCAATTCCTTTTGATATTTATTTAGAAGATATTTATTTATTTAGTGGTGAAACAGATAGTTTAGGAAATGCAACATTACATAATATTAATATACCATATTATAATTCAGACTTAATAGATTTATATTATAGAGAAGTTGAGCAATTAGAAGAAACTATTATATATACTGATGAAGAATTAAAACGTCATCTAATATTTATAAAAGATATTACTATTGATAATGATAAAAGAATGACTTATACTATTATAGAATTAAATGAAGAAGATTATTTAGATGAAATAAATGATTGTATAAAACATTTAGTTATTGATAATAATGGTAATTTACATTATAATAAATTTTACACAGATCAACATATAAAAATAAAAGATGTGCCTGATTTACGTGAAATCTTAAACGATATGATTACTGAAATTTATTTTGATGGAGAACATTTAGCATATGAAGTCTTTGGTACAAAATTTTATGAAGTTGTTAATGATCATACTAGTCAATCTTTAACTTTAATTTTAAAAACAACTTTAAATGATAATAATTATCCTGATACTGATATATTACATGCTATTAATTTATATCATAATCCATTATATATTGATTTACCATCATTAACATGGTATAAGACAGACCCAAATGCCCCAAATGAAATTATTATCAGATTTTGTGATGAAAATACAGGTGGATTTTTACGACACTTAATTTCAGCATATGAATTAGAAATTAATAATAATATAATAAATTTTAATATTGGAGATGAAGCAAGATACATATATAATATTGATCATTCATCTTTAAATTATGGTAATAATCCTTTTAATTTATATTTGAGAGATGAAAATAATATTCCTATAGCATCTCTTAATGAAAAAATAATAGTATTGTCTAATTTTGAAATTCCAAATGAAAATCAATTCTTCTTAAATGACACCCCACAAATATATTACAAACCATTTGGAGAACCAACATTAAATAAAAAAGTAAAAATAAATAATACTACATACAAAACAAATGAAAATGGTTTAATAAAAATTATTGAAACATGGAAAAATCCAACCACATATAATTTAACATTAAAAGCAGCAAGTGATAATTTAACTGAAGAAAAAATATATTCTTATACATTAAATAAACCTTTTAACATTTCTTTATTAAGTCAAAATAATGTACAAGTAAAATATAAAATTACAATATATGATACAGAACATATAACAAATGTAATATGTAATAATGAATCCACACAAAATATAATATATAATAATGGGTTACAACATGTTAATGAGCATATAGTTACCATTAATAGAAACAATACTAATATTGGAAATAATATTTTAACAGTTAATACAAATGATTATGAAGAAAAAATAACTTTTACTTTTGTTGAACAACTTTTTCAATTACAAACACCTCAAACAAAAGTAGGATTTAATCAAGAAATTAAAATAAAATCTTTAGATCCATCAACATCAACAATTAATATTACTGGAACTGGCATTACACAAAAATCAATTACAAAATTAAATAATGTTTTTACAATAATTTGTGATGTTACACAAGCATTTACATTAGGTACAACATTAACAATAACAGATGGAAATAATACAGAAACAATAAGTATTGTTATTTTAAAGGGAGATATTGATGCTGATTTAAAAATTGATAATTCAATAGTAATTGCTCAAAGTAATAAAAATGATTATTTATCTTTTATTGGTGTTGCACCAACTACAGAAAATATAACATTAATTTTAAATGATGGAGAAAATAATTCAAGTATACAATATCCACTTACAAAAACATCAAATTATACTAATATATATAATTTTAAACAAACAAATAAAAACGCAGGAACTTATACAGCATCTGTTACTTTTAATGGAAATAATAATTATAATAGTTTTATTTTAGAACAACCATATATAATATTGAATAATAATACATATGTTAACAATATAAATATAAATAATGATGATTTACTTATTAATGATATTAAAAGAGGAGATATAGATAATACAAATATATTAACAAATATAATTATAAAAAATGATGATATATTAATAACATTAGAAACCATTAATAAACCTGAAGATAATATTAATAATAATATACAAACAATTGATATGAATAATAATGGTGATTTAGTAATAGATTATGGAGATTAATAATGACTCAAAAAACAATTAAATTAAGTGACATTTATGTAAAAAAATCAGATTTACATATACCAACAAAAACAAGTGATTTAACAAATGATGGGAATAATGGAAGTAGTCCTTTCGCAACATTAGATAATATTCCTATTATACCAACAGCAAATGCTACTGCAAGTAATATAAAAATGAATGGTACACAATCTGCTGGAAATTTAAATACATATGCCAAAGCAGACCATGTTCATCCAACTGATACAAGTAGAGCAGCATCAGATCATAAACATGGTTCATGGGGATTAAAAAAAGAATATGGAAGTACAGATACAGCATTACATATGGCATTATATGTTAATGATGATATAGATATGGCATATTTTAGATTTGTCTATTCTGTAAATAGTGTACAAACTTTTAAAATGTATGGTGCAACAGATTATGGAATATCATGGAAAAATTCTACTTTAAATACTCAATGGATTCCTGAAAGTTACAGACCTAAATTTAGAGCGGCAGGAACAATTACAGGTGGAAATTTGTTTGTTACTTATGAAGGAAGAATTATGGCATACTTTTGGATAGATTATAGTGGACCTCTTGATTTATATGGTAGTGTTCTATGGGGATTCTAAATAGGTGTTTCAATGCTTGACGAACAACAATTAATTAATATTAATTATTATTATTATAATAAAACACAAATTGATGCATTATTATCTTCTTATGCTAAAAAAAGTCACACACATAGTAATTACTTAACTAATGCAAGTTTAAATACTAAAGTTGATATTGCACAAGGTACAGACAAAGCTTTAAAAAATGTTGTTACAGATGCAAATGGAAATATAATAACTGAAAATAAACCTTATATTCCAACAACATTAACAGACTTAACTGATGATATTGGTCTTGCTACTCAAACAGATATTGATACTTTAAACAATCAAATATCACAAAAAGTTAATACATCAGACATTAAAAATAATTTAACATCTACAAATACTAATAAACCATTATCTGCAAAACAAGGAAAAGAATTAAAAACACTTATTGATAATAAAGCAAACTTTATTCATAATCATACAACTTTGGACGTTACAGATCCAAATGCATATTCTGCCATAAATACTACTGTAGATGCAACACAAGAAAATATTAATACAAATATTAATGATAAAATTAATACTTTATTAGGTAGAACTAATGTTGCAACATCAAGTGTAGCAGGGTTATTAAGTGGTAGTGATAAAACAAAATTGGATTATTGTACAACTGTACCAACAGTAGCAGGTATTAGTAGTGATAATATAAATTTTACTGGTTCAAATAATACAGTTATAAATGTTAGAAATGGTACAACTATTTCAGTTTATTTTATGAAAGCAAACAATGATAATGCTACTTTTAATTTAAATAATCAAGGAGCATATCCTATCTTTTATAATGGTAGAGCAGTAAAGGCAGGAGAAATTCCTGTAAAAGCAATATGTTTATTAATGTTTACTACTTGGACAAGTGTTAATAATGGAGATGGTGCTTGGATGCTATTCCATACACCACAGCCAGAAGAAAATGAAAATGAAGAATCTACTCCTATTTCTCATGCTTCTGAAGATACTACTTATGGTGTTGGTGATAGTACTCATTATGGACATGTAAAAGTTGATGATAATATGTCCGCTAATTCTATTAATCCAGTAGAAAATAGAGTTGTTAAAGATTATGTTGACACAACTTTAAGTAATATTGTTAGTGGAGATATTGACATTAGCCAAGCACATAATCATGATGACAGATATTTTACTGAATTAGAAGTGACAAATCAATTAAATACAAAATTAAATATAAATGAACAAATATCAAATAATTCTGATTTAAATACATATATTAATCCTGGATTTTACTTTTATACAAGCATTAGTAATGCTAAAAATATTTTAAACTATCCAGAATGTGACCCAACAACATTAAAAAACACTAATGCAAATGCTTTTACTTTATTAGTTGAAAAAATATCATCTAATAGTATAAAACAAACTTTAACAATATATAATAATAACAATAGTAATCCTCGAACTTTTATTCGTATTAATGCAAATAATAATTGGCAAGATTGGAAAGAAATAGAATTTAAAAATCATACACATAATACAGCTAATGGTGTAACACCAGGATTTTCATTAAATAATTTTACAACTGATTATAAAAATGCTTTGGATAATTTAAACACAACTATAAGTAATGCTGTTAGTAATTTAGAAATGATTGAAATTGTTACATCATTACCAACATCTAATATCAAAAATAATAAGATGTATTTAAAAGCAAATAGTGTTAATGGTGCTAATAATAAATATGATGTTTATATTAGAGTTAATGATACTTGGGAAAAAATAGATAGTCTTGATTTTAATATTAGTGATTATGCTAAAAAATCTGATTTGAAACAAGTTGCTACAAGTGGATCTTATAATGATTTAGTAGATACACCTTCTATTCCAACTGCTAATACTACTAACACCAATATTAAAATGGACGGTGTGCAAAATGCTGGTTCTTTAGATACTTATGCTAAAGCAGATCATATTCATCCAATTAATCAACAAATTCCTAATGAAGCAGATTTAAATACATATATAGACCCAGGATACTATTGGTATCCAAGTAGTAGTAATGCAAAAAATATTAGTAATTATCCTGAAGGTGACGCAAATAATTCATATAAAAATCCTAATGCTAATGCATTTACATTGTTAATTGAAAAAATATCTAATAATAGTGTTAAACAAACTTTAACTGTATACAATAGTACTAATACTAATTTTAGAACATTTATACGTATAAAAAAAGCAGATGGCACTTGGAACGATTGGAAAGAAATAGAGTATAAAGGGCATACACATTCTATTGGTGATGGTGAAACATCAGGTTTTTCAACAAATGATTTCTCAAATAATTATAAAACAACAATAGATAATTTACATACAGTTGCAACAAGTGGTAAATATACAGATTTAGATAATAAACCATCAATACCAGAAGCTAATAATACAAATGCAAATATTAAATCAAATGGTATACAAAATGCAGGAACATTACTTACTTATGCAAAAGCGGATCATATACATCCAATTAATGCACCAATAAAATCAGAAGATAATTTAAATGATTATATTATTCCTGGATTTTATTATTGTACAGGAAGCACAATAGGTAAAAATGTTTTAAACTATCCTGAATGTGATCCAACAACATTAAAAAACACTAATGCAAATGGTTTTACTTTATTGGTTGAAAAACTTAACGATAGTAGTACTAAACAAACTTTAACTATATATAATAGTGCTAATGTTAATCCTAGAATATTTATACGTATAAAATTAGCAAATTCAACTGGTAATTGGAATGATTGGAAAGAAATAGAATATAAAGGACATACACATTCAACTAATGACATTACTGGAACAATAACAACAAATCAAATCGCTAATACAGCAATTACTATGGACAAAATTAACAGTAATGTATATGATATTACAAATGGTGGCACAAATGGAAGTAATAAACTTATCACAAGTGGTGCTGTATACAATGGATTAAACACTAAAAGTCCAACAGACCATGGACATGGAAAAATAAGTTCTGGTGGAACAATATCTGAAACAACAAATTCAGTAAAAAATGTTGTAGTAACAGATACAACAAATAATAATATAAGAGTCATTAACAAAGTTCCTTTTGACAATTTAGATGGTGTTGCTGCAACTGATCATACTCATTCAGAATATTTAACAGAGCATCAAAACATTAGTGGAAAAGAAAATATTTCTAACAAAACAAGTTCATGGAATACAACAGTAAATGATACAAGATATCCTACTGAAAAGTTAGTTAAAGATAGTCTTGATGCAAAAGCAAATAGTGATCATACTCATGGGTGGATAAATGCATCTAATGAATTGCAATATGGATATAGTGATAGACATTATTTATATGTTAACGAAAAAATAAGACTTGCATATTTAAGATTCTCTGATTGTTTTGGTGCAGCAGAAGCAAAAGTATATTATTACCCAACCCAAACACAAAACTATATTAATAATAGTGAAGGAGCAAAACCTATGATTCCTACAAAATATCAACCAAAAGTATTAGTTACAGGTGCATTAAATGTACCATATGGTGTTTTAAGAGTAAATAGTGATGGTGTTGTATCTTTAAATTTTTCACAAGGATGGAGTTATACAGATAATCAATGTAAACCAATATATGGTACTGCATTTTGGCACTTTTAATAAAGGTGGGTATTATGACTTTACTAAACACATATAATAATTGCAAAGAATTAATTGCTTCAAATTTAAATAAACAAGAAGTAGAGGCATCAGCAGAAGAAGGCTTAACAACATTAGCAAATAAAATATTATTAATTAATAATTGTAATAAGAAATCAAAATCAAAACTTATTATAAGATACACTATTGATATTCCTGAAGAATTACAAAATGAGATTAATTTAGGTCTTTTTCATTTTAGTTTACTTGGACCAACAACCAGTACACAAATATCAAGTACAAGTTTTAAAAATAATGAATATATTAAAGAAGATATTCCTAATGGTAGATATGGTGTTTATTGTAATGTTTTATCATATAATAACCCTCCATTAAAATCAGACTCAATTCTTTTTAATCGAGGTATATTAACAGATGATAATGATTTAATTTTAACAATACATATAAAATATTAGAGGTTTTAAAATGGGGAAAACAGTTGATTTAAGTACATACTACTACAATAAAGCAGAAATAGATGTTTTTTTAGAAGATAAAGCAAATAATGATGACATTCCTATCCCATCAAACACTAAACCATCTGCTGATACAAATACTGGGGACAAAGGTACAAGTACAGAATATGCAAGAGCAGATCATGTTCATCCTAAAAGTTCTTTGTATGCTCAATCAAATCACAATCACACAGTATTAACATATATGACAAGTATGCAAGGGACATTTGCATCCACGCAACAAAGAAGTATTTTTGATAGACCTCAACAAGGTCAATGGACTTTTATTGATAATAAAATATCTTACGATGGAACAAATATTACTTATAATTCTTCTGAAATTGCAACACTTGATGATATACCAACATTACTTTCTGATTTAACAAATGATAGTGACTTTATTGAAACAAGTAGTACAACTGGTTTAATTAAAAATGACGGAAGTATAGACACTAACAATTATGTTCTTACAACAGATTCAAGATTATCTGATGCAAGAGAACCAATAAAGCATTCTCATTCGTTAAGTGATATTGGTTCAGAAAATGAATATGGGATAAGTGTTTGGAGAGATGCATATGATGTAATAATGTTATTAAATGATAAATTAATATATTTTGATGATACTGGTGTAGTTGCTTATACAAATTCTGATGGAGATATGGAAGAACTTGCTAATTTGCATAATATTCAAGATAATATTGTTGACAATCTAACAACTAATGATGCTACAAAATCTTTATCTGCAAAACAAGGAAAAATATTAAATGATTTAATCGGTGATGCAATCACTTACATCAATCAATAAAAGGTGAAACCATGACTAATGATACAACAACATTAAATGGAGCATTAAGAGAACTTGGGGAAACTATGGCAGATAATCTTAATACTATGGGTGTTAATGCAAGTGCAAGTGATGGACTAACAACTCTTGCGAATAAAATTTTAGACATAACAGTTACACCAACTGAAAAAAGTATCAATTTAAGTTGTGACAAATCAATCTTATCATTTTATAATCAGGATTCGTGTACCTTGACTGCTACTGTGAAAGACCAAGCGGGTATTGGTATAAGCGGTCAATCTGTTGTGTTTAAACAAGGTTCCAGTATATTAGCAACTAAAACTACTAATAGTAGTGGTGTTGCGGAATATACTTATTCTGCTACTGGTAGTGGTGATGTATCTTTTACTGCGAGTGTTGATAGTATCATGTCTTCACCTGTTAGTATAAGCGATGTTTACTTCCATCGTGACACAGAATACAGTCTGACTAAGAGTAGTGGAAGTACATTAAATCAAGCAATAGCAAATGATATCGCTTTGACTTTACCATCAAACTTTGAATTAACATTTAAAATACAAACTACTGGTGGAACATCAAGCAATGAACATAGATTCTTTATACAACCAAACAGTCTGTATGTAAGTGGTACTCAACCAAGATATGCATTATTCGTGGATAATCGTGGAACAACTGGACAATTTGGGCACCGTAACAATGGAAGTACAGTAGGTATAGGTTCAACATTCAGTACATATACAACTGGTACATATCATATAGTGAAGATAGTCCGCAGTAGTAATAGTTTGTCATTCTACTTCGATAATGACTTAAAAGGAACACAAAACATTACCTACTTGGATAATTATACCGATTGGAACTTCTATTTTCACTTATGGAATAATGGAACGATGAAAGTACAAAACATTACATTGAAAGAGTTATAATTATTTTTACATTAAGTTTCAGAAATAGCATTGAATAGGAAAACAAACACTATTCATAATCATACAAACATTCCTACTAAAACAAGTGATTTATTAAACAACGATGATGGTATAAATAGTTTTATTTTAAAAAAGTAGAATGGATAGTAAAAGATAGAAGTATGAATATTTTCATAGATGGAAATTAATTAGAAGCTACATTAGCTTATACCCTGAGCATGTTTTATCTTATAATTGCATTTTACTTTAATAAATATGCACTTATCAAAAATTTAAAAATTATTAAAATATAAATATATTAGAAATTACATTTTCTTTTAAATAGTTTACAATAATGATTTTATGATTTTAAATTTTAAAATAAAAGAAAGAACATTATCAAAATTACAAGATAAAAATAAAGACAATCTTGCTTATTACAAATGTAAATTCTATTGTGATCGTCAAACTTGGAAAAATGAAGAAATCATTGCAACCTTTACTAATAATATGGGGTACACTAAATCTGTCTTTTTAGGAAAATATGAAGATGTCTTATCATGTACAGTACCCAAAAATATGATTGCAAATAAAAATTTTAAAGTTTTTCTACATTCAAAATCTTTAAAAACAAATGAACTATCTATTTATTTATTCCAAAAAGATGATATAGAAGTAGAAAGAGATCAGGTTATTGAAAATGTTTTACAGCAGATTGATACTAAAATTGATAATATCAAATTTGAAAATCAATCATTAAAATGTTATAGTAATAATCGTTTAATAAGCACAGTATATATTGATAATGTTGATGAGGCTATTGTACAAAAATATGTTCAAAAATATTTCCATGATTTTGAAATAGAATTTCAAGAACAAATGGATCGATACATTACAGAAGAAGACATAACTTTTGAAAATGGTATTTTATATATAAAATAATAAAGTGATTATAATGGCAAAAAGTGTAAATATAAAAGAATATATTGAAAGTGTTGCATATACAAAAACACAAACAGATACAAAATTAGCAGAAAAATCTGCCACAGACCACACACACGATGACAGATACTATACAGAAACAGAAATAGATTCTACAATTAACACAGTAAATGGTACAATAACATCTAATTATAATACATTAGATGGTAAAATTGATGGAATTACAAATAGTAATGGTACAGGAACATTAGATGTAGCTATTGATGGAAAAGCAGATAGTACACACGACCACGATGGTACTTATGCACCAGCAAGTCACACACATGGAAAAGCAGATATTACTGATTTTGCACATGGTCATAGTACTGGAGATATTTTATTATCAGATAATACAACATCATTAACATCTAAATTAAGTTCAATTGATAGTGCAATTAGTAGTTTACAATCTGCTGATTGGGATATTGAAATTGTAACATCATTACCACAATCAGGAACAGCAGGAAGATTATATTTCTTACATGATGCAAATGAAGCAGCATCTGGAGATGGAAATGCTTTTGATGAATATGTTTGGGATGCAACAAACAGTAGATTTGAAAAATTAGGACAAAGAAAAATTAATTTAACTAATTATGTAACAGATGTTGATATTGAATTATCCAGCTCTGGTATTTTAACTGTTTCATTAACTAAAGATAGTAATGCAACTCCATTATAAGAGTGATTAAATGATTTTTGAATTTTTTGTTGATGATAATATATTCAAAAAAAATAATAATATTGTTGACAATAATAAAGAATATTATAAATGTAGATTTTATATTAATCAAAAAATATGGAAAGATTCTTTTTTATATGCCACCTTTATAAATGATGCAGGATATATAGAAACAATTCCATTGGGTGAGTGCAATAATATGCTTACTTGTCTTATTCCTAATAAATTTCTTGATTATGATAAAGTGTTATTATATATTTTTTCTGATGATTTTGAAACTGATACTATTATTATTAATTTAAAAAATTCATTTAAAGCTAAAAAGAAACCTTGTAATGTTTTATCTGAAATTTTTGCACAAATTGATTCAAAAATTGATAATATAATATATGAAAATTATCAATTAAAATGTTATAGTCATGGTAAAGTTATTGATACAATTTATTTATCTGATATTAATGTAGGGTCATCATTGTATTTAAAAGAAGATGTTGAGAATAAGACAACAGAAATTTCTGCTGATTCTACGGATGATCAATATCCAAGTGCAAAAGCAACATATGAATATATTAATAATATTATTGGACAAATAGAACATGACATGCAATCATAAAGACTGCAATCATCGTTGCAAATATAAATCAAATGATGATATTGTGAAATGTTGTTTCTTTTGTGCTAATCGATGTTTACTAAAAGAAGAGAGGAAAAAAAATGACTTCATACACATATAAACAAATAGTTGATAATGCTAAAAAATGTAAAGCAAATGTAAAAAGTGATTATAAAATTGGTGTATCAACAAAATGGACATATTATTTTTGCCAAGCAATTATAAACCCCAACAAGGATATTGCAAAAATAGATTTTGAAAAAGCACCAAAACCATCAGGTAGTTATATTAGTAGACAAATTGATAAAGATGATTATATAAAACTTGCGAAAACTTTTATATCATTTGTTAAAACACATAAACGTTTACCTAATTATCTTGCATATAAATCATATAAAATAAGACCAGCTCTTTACACTTATGCTTTTGCTCGTATTGTTGTTTATTATAATAAAAATGGAAAACTACCAAGTTATGTTAATATGAATAGTAAAGCTTTTACTAAACCAATAGAAACTAAAAATACTGTTTATAATTATTTCTGTAAAGTTTTAAATAATAATAAAAAAGTTATGAGTGTAGATGAAGCTTTAAAACTTATTGAAGATAGAGGTTATTCATATTATTATGATGATAAATATAGTAATAAAAAAGCTATTGATCGTATAAAATCAAAATTAGGTATTAATTGTACAGATTCTTGTCATGTAATATATAATGTTGTTCAACAATTAGTAGAGTTAAAAAAATATAAAAAAGTAGAATGCTTACATGTACAATGCTCTTCAGGTGGACATGTAAAATTAAGAATCACACTTAATGATGGTTCTAAAATTATTAGAGATCCTGCTTGTGTCTTATCTAATAATGGTAAAGGTATAAAGTGTGTATGGTGTACTAATACTGGTGTAAGTAATCCAAAGTGGTTTATGGACAATTTATATAGATAAGTTTAAATAGTTGTATAGATATACATATTTATACAATACTATAAGTTTAATGAATTGCTTGAATTCATTTCTTTTTTTTTCTTTTTTTATACTTTAGAGTTTATAAACAATATATAATTTATTTAAAGAGGATTTTTTATATGGCAATTACAGATACATTAACAAGTGTAAAAAAATATTTTATTAACTGGCATAAAGATAATTATTCAGTTTTACATGATCCTATCGCTAATGAGGTTACAAACAAAGCACCAAAAAAAGAACAAGCAGTAACAAGTGAAGCGGTATATAATGCAATTAATAATAAATTTAATGAAACAAACACTTGTAATGTTAAACAATGTAATACAAAACCAGCCCCATCAGGATCTTTACAATTAACATTAGATAATTTTGATTCAAGAATTACAAATATTGCAGACAATATCAGATTTGCAAGTCCAACATATGAAGATTGTACAGAAATGACATTTACTATTCTTGATAATCCATCTCAATATATAGATACAGATGGACGTGGTATTATGTGGCCAAGTTTTGATCAATGGCCTCAAGGTACTCCATTTCAAGCTGGATTAATGAGCCCTGAAGATAAAATGAATTTACATTATGCTACATCATGGACTACAGCATTAACAGGCGCTCAACTTGGACAACAAAATGCAGTAACTAATAAACTTGAAATATATATAAGTTTTGGATTAAGACTTGTTTTTTGTCATTTTTTATATGAAGATTGTCCTTGGTTAAAAAATTCTTATAAAAATAATACAGATACAAGTAAAAAAAGAGAATATCATAGACCTGTAGTTACTAGTGATAATGCTCTTTTCCATTATATAAGACCTGTGCATACAATATGGGCAGAAACAAATTATCCAAATGTTAGAATTGGTATCACATCTGGTGGTGAATTTTATGTACGTAGTACAGAATATGTTACAAAAGATATAAAAATCGAAGGAAGTTTTATGTGGTATTATAAAGATGGAAAACCATCATTAAAATTACGATAAGGAGATAACATGGCGGAAGAAGAAATAGTAGTAAACTTACGTGAAGAAATTGAAAAATATGCTGCTCCAGTAAACCATACACATACTGCATATACTCCTGTTACAACAGTTACAACAACTGGTACAAAAGCTGTTCAATCAAAAGGAATTGTAAATTATATTAATTCAGTATTAAATAATTTTCCTAATAAATCAGAAGTTACATCATTAATAGAAGAAAAAATATCAAATGCTATTAATATAACAATGTCTGACTATGTTAAAACAACATCTTTAGCTAATTATTTAACAACTGAAAATGCTGAATCAGAATATGCTAAAAAAACAGACATACCATCTGATATTAATTTTTACGCACACCCAACTACCACAACAACAAAAATTGATAATTTAATACTTCCAGGATATTATCAATATGTTGGAAGTGATGCCACTTTTTCATGTAAACCTGATAATGTACATTACACAAATGGATTAATAAAAGTAGAACAACAAAGTAATCATTTAATACAACATGTTTATGCTACATCTTACTCAAGTTCAGCTCAAAAATATAAAATTGATGGAAGAGAATTTGTACGATATGGATACACATCAACCACTAATGATACTGTAATAAAAAATTGGGGTCAATGGCGTGTTGCTAATATTCCTTGGAAAAAAAGAAATGATTTATTAAAAAATCGTGGCACAAATGTAAGTGAAAATGGTTTTTCTATATATGAATGTACTGCTGGATATGTTTTTAAATGGCAACAAAGTGGAGAACAACAAAAATATACACTACCAATGAATCAATATGACTATGGAAGTATTTACACTTTTGAAGAGTTACCAATTGTAAGTCCATATATTTTTAGCAACCTTATTGGTCGTATAGACGTAAAAATTACTGAAAATGATTTTAGAATAAGATCTACAAGCAAAAGAAATGAAGATATTGTTGGTGTTGATAATACATATTTTGTACCAAGAATAAATTAAGATTAATATGGAATATAGAGAAATTGATGTATCACTTAAATATGATTCAAATTGTCATTATAATGAATCTATTAGTGAACAAACTATTAAAATACCATTAAGAAAGGTTATTGCTAATTTTATATTTTTAGATACTATTACAGAGTCAACTAACTTATATTATGGTAATCCTATCAATATTAAAATTTTTATAAAAGATTTACAGACTAATAATCCTGTTCAATGGGGAAATGTTATTTTCTATTATATTGATAAAAATGATGTTACACAAACAAAACAACAAATTAATGTTACACCTATCCCTATTGACATTAATGGTAATGCATCTATAGAATATCTTCCACATAATGATGGTGAAATTGTTATTGAATATTTTGGTGAACCTTATTATGAAGCACTTGAACAAAGACAAATTATACCACCTTTACAATCAAAACCTACTTATATTGAATTTAAAGATTATTCTCCATATTTAGTAAATCCTGAAGAAACAACAACAATGAATGTAATCGTAAAAGATCAACAAACAAACACACCATTAGATTATGGTTTAGTTACTTTTTTAAATTATCATACTTTTGACATTAATAATCCAAATGATGGTTATGAAAAAGTTATTGGTAATCCTAAATTTTTAAACACTAATGGTGAAGGCAGCATTACTTATTCACCAATTCAATTAAATACAAATGATTTGTATAGGAATATTGAATTAATTAGAGCATCATATAATTATAATAATGATGAATATGGTGTTCAATGGAAATACTATAAAGAAAGTAATGATTATACAGCTATTGCTATTCGTAGAAAAAATCAAATAAATATTTTAGTACCAAAAACACAAAATAATAATGATGAAAGTAATATATCTGTTGATGAGGAAGGATTATTTGTCATTAATGAAGGTAGTCCAATTATTTGCCAATGTCAAATCAATGTTAATGACACTAACATCATTAATGCTGATGTTATTTTTGTTGTAGAGTCAAAAGATAATGATAAACGAATTTATTCTGATGTGTCTTTAATAACACAAAATGATGAACAATATTTTAAAACTATTATTTCAGATTTACCAATTGGAACATATGAAATTTATGCACAAATACAAAATCCAACAATTAATATTGATGGTGAAGATTATGAACTACCATCTAATGATTTTAATACAGATGGAACACCAACAACAAATAAAAATGATGAAACAATTAGTAACAAAATAATTGATGGCATATATATAAAATCTAATAAATCAGAAAGTTTTTTTATTAAAGTGCAGCCTAAAACAAATAATTTATCTTTATCATTATCTGTAACAGAACCACTTACAACTAATACAATTATTGCTGCAAATAAAATACTTTTAACAATTGAAACTGATAATTTAACTAATGATGATATTAATGTTTTAAAAAATAAAAAATGTTATTTTTATATTCCAGATTTAAACAAAACATATACAGGCACTTTAAAATACACTAATAATACTTTAAAAGCATCTCCAAGCACAAATATTGAATTACCAAATATAAATGATTATGTTATATATGCATATATTTTAGGACAAACATACACATATGCAAGTATTACAAGAGAATATACAACAACATATAGTAATAGTGTAGTTTTAAAAAGCAGAAGTCAACTAGATATTAATTTAAGATTACAAACAATTAATAACACATATCCTGGAGATATTAAATATATTATTGATGTAGATAATATATATAATGATATTATTAATTTAAATGTAAAAATTGATAATAATATTATTGCTACACATAATGCAACAAAGTTAAGCTCACATATAATGAATGATATACCAACACAAAATGTTGGAACTCATACTATTACAGTTGAAGTTACTAATCCAGGTTATAATACAACAACTACAAGTAAAAACTTTACTATTGAAAAGGGTAATTTAAATATTAGTTTAAATCCTTATAGTCAACATATTTTTACAGGTTTACAAAGTGATATTATTTTTGATATTACAAATAATCAAAATCAAAATATTATATTAGATAATACAAAATTAAAAGCTGTTTTTAAGAAGAATACTACGGAAACTTCAGGTGGATTCACAATTGATTTAACACAACAAAATAATAAAAGCACAGCTATTGTAACTGGAAAAATTTATGATGATGGAGAATGGGGAGTTAAATTAAATTATAATGGTGATAATAATTATAATGCAACAAATAATGATTTTATCACAATTCAAGCTTCAAATAAATATACTCCAAAATGTATTAACATTAATATTGATACAACAAATAAAATTATTAATAATCAAATTGTTTATATTGAACAAGGTTCTACTAATATAGAAAATATTAATGGTTCAGATACTGTTTTGACATCTGAAACATATAATAACATTAACCAAAATATTTTAGTTTTAAATAAACTTTTAGATAATGATGGGAATATTATTAAAACAATAACAAGTATTACTGAAAAAGATGGTACATATACTTTAAACTGTTCAGATTTAAGCAATATTGATTGGGCAAAATGCTCTACAATTGAATATGAAATTATACCAAAACATAGTAATGTTTTAAGTTACTTTAGTGTAGGAAGTACATCACAAGCTATTGCACAATTTCAAAGAAATATTAACGATTATCAAGGCACAATAGTAAATATTCAAAGTTTATTTACTCAATGTGTATCTTTATCAAGAAGAAATTTATTCATAGGATATAATGATACAACAGATATAATAAAATTATACGGTGATAATGATGGAGCTTGATGAAATAAAACAATATAGTCATAAAGTTAAAACTATTAATATTCAAAATCAAAACAAACAATCACTAAATAAAACTGTTGTTATTAAAATTACTTTATCAACCTCTGATGATGAAATTATAAGATTTAGTTTAGAACCAAATGATTATTTTATTAGTCATCAACATATTAATGGAACAAATGATTATTATTGTGATATTCCTAATAATTTAAATCAAACAACTATATTATATGCTCATTTCTTTCCTAATGACTTATATGAATATGAAGAAGAACCAAGTCATTTAGTTGATATATATAATTTATCAGATATTTTAACTAATGCTGATATTACTTCTAATAGATATGAATATACAATAGATGATAAAGAACATTTAGTTGTACAATCAACAGATTCTACAAGTGTAACTAATCATCATGACCCTAATTATAAACAGTATACGGAAACAAATAATATAAATAAAACAGAACAAGGTTTCTTTCCACTATCAAGCAGATATAGAACAAATAAAAATTGGAAAGTGCCAAACTTAAGTGATTCTGATCCTTCTTGGGGTAATAATAATGATGACATCTTTTGGGAGGCAAGAATACCTTTTGAAGGTGAAGGACCAACAAAAGTATTCATTAACTATGAATATTTACCAACATCAAGAGAATACCATCAACATTATTTTGGTTTTGAAGGTGAAGAAAGAAATAATAATACTATTAATGTTTTTGAAGGAACTAACATTAATAAATTAGATAATAAATTTGGATCAGATAATAATTATAGAATTATCAATTTAGGAAACGTATATGATGATAAAAGAAGTATTTATGTACCACACGAAAACATTATTCCTATTGATTTAGATTCTTTTACATATCACAATTGTGATTGGCAATCAAATAAATGTCAAAAATATCATATTTATAATCCATTATTTAATTCACAAAGTGGATATTGTTCAAAAACAATTAAAACATTAACACCAGGACATTATTATAGTTTAAGATATTATATCTATATTCCAAATTATGCACATGTTGATATAGATACATGTTATGTTAGTGTGGAAACAGATGATAAGACAATATATAAAATGGAAGATGCTTTTATCCATCGTGATAAACAAATGCGAAATCAATGGATTTATCATGAAGTACCATTTTTAGCAACAGAAACAAATATAATACGAATCATTGGTCCTCAATCATTTAATACATCAACTGACACAAATAATAATATATTTTTTACCAATATGTCATTATATGAAATGGTTGAATATTCTCCAACACTTCAATATACTAACACAAGTTTACGATTATTAGAACAAGATCAACTAACTATTAAACCAATATCAGATCAAAAAACAACACAAACTATTTCTCCAGATAATAAAGAATGGATACCATCTAATATAGAACTACCAATACCATATGATAACGTATATATAGATACAGATAATGAAACAGAAGTTTTTTATGATCACTATACAACTAATATTTATTATAAACACCCAACATTATTAAATAATGATGATAAAATAATTTCATATAATCCTAATACTACTGATTTAACTTTTAAAAATATTAATGATGATGTAACTTTTTCAAATGATGATATAGAAATTTATGCTAATTATAAAAAACAAATAACTGGTGTATATGGGCCAAATAATAATTTTAGTTTTAAATTTACTAATGCTAATGGAGATTATATTAATACTGGTACTGTTGAAGCAGGTATTTTTTTAACAAAAGATACAATTAATGATATTAATTTTGCTGAAGTTAATTTCTCACAACAACCAGTAGAAGTTAATGGAGTAGTTACTTTTAGCAATATTGATTTAACATATTTGCCTGAAAATAGTCCAACTAAAAATAAATATTATATACGATTAAAATATATTAATCCTTGTTTAGATGAACCCAAAATTGTTTTCAAAACATTATATTTATATAAAGAAGAAGTTATTATTGATAATCTAAAAATAACACTTCGAAATAGAGATGAATATAGAGGAAACATCAATAGTACAATTAATACAAGTGGTACATATATTGAAAATATAACTTTAAACAATAATGGTGATTTAATTATCAATGATATTCAAAGAAACAATATTAATAATAGTAATATAGTAACTGATTTGAATATTAATAATAAAGGAAATTTATTGTCTGAAAATATTATTACTGAAAGTAACACATCTACTATTAATAGAGGTATTGAATCTATAATTTTTAATAATGATAGTGATCTTATAATTTCATATATTAATGATGATATGGTAGTAGATTTTACTGATGACGAATATGTATATTCAGATAATGATATCGTGATTAGTGATGGTTATAAAATAGAAGCACGTATTAGAGATCAAGATGGCCATTTAAAAACTGATGGATATTGTGAATTATCTATTAATGATAAATTAAATCAATCTACTATTCTTGATAATGGTTGGGTTGATTTTTATATTGATTTAGCTGATTTACAACCTGGTTGTCAAACAATAAAAATAGAATATTATAGACAATATTATAAATCTTTAGGTTTTATTTATTTTGATTTATGTGTTAGTGACAATTTAAACCCATCAAAAAGTATTGTTCCAGTTAATGTTAGAGTATTAGAAAATGGAACAACAAAAGCTTTAACATTAAAAAATTTTGAAGATAAAGGAATTAAAAATAATGATAATACTCATTATTGGAATACATCAAATTGGGTTGATCGTGATACTCAACCTGATGGTACTACATTATCTAATACAAGATCAACAAGTACAAGATCTTATTATACAATCCCAGACGAAGAACCATTAATTTCTAATAATGTAAATGTATATAGAGGAAATTGTACTATTGAATTAGATTTAATTGAATATACAGGTACTTCATATATAATGTTATCTGGACCTAATTTAACATCTTTTTATCGTTCTTGGGCAAATCTAGGTTGTACTGGTGGAGAACATATAAAAATAGTAAATAAAAATAATACACAATCTATTTACATTAATGATAATAAAATACCAAAATGGACAAAGAATAATATATATAATGCTGAACCATACGCTATTCGATTTACTTTTGCCGTTGGTGCTTCTTTAAAATTTAAAAATTTAAAAATTATTAATCATGAATATTACACTATAGAAAAAGATGATACTGTTATTAATAATATAACAACTGGAAGTCATACTAAATTCAATTTAAAAATATATAAAGATAACAACTTAATACTATCAAGAAATGTATATAACATAAATAATAATATTGATTTTTTAAGCCATGAATATGGTGATATTAATAGTCATTTATACACTATTAAAACAGGAAATATTCTTGATGAAAATGGAGAACCAATTGAAGATTTATATTATGATTATGAAAAAACATTCTTAATACAAAAGAAAGCAACTTAAATATATTAGAAAATATATATGTCACCAATATTTTTATTGAGGCACATATATGAGTATAGATTTCTTCTTTTATTGTGGAGGTAAATAATGGTTGTTATTTACCCAAAACAAATCCAAACAACAACAGGACATTCAATTCAATATGCAACACAAAAACTAACTAATCCAAATAATTTGTGTTCCAACAGTACATCATTAGCATATTGGGGCGTTAAAAATCCAACTTATTATGGTGTTTATTTACGTAATTATCCTGATAGTGTTACAACTGCATCAGGATCATATCATACACCTGAAACTTTTTATGCAACTAATTGGGATACAAGTGGCATTTCAGATAATGCAATTGTAACTAACATCACTATTGAATATAAATGGGAGCAAATTAGTTATTACTGTGGCACATCAGATTGTTATGGTAAATTTGATAAACCAACAATTACTGTAACAGCAAAAGGGAAAAATCTAACCACTTTTAAAGGTGCTAAACCTGATGCTATTCGTTATGGGAATAACACAACAAATGAAAGTAAAAAAAATACCAATAATGCGGAACTATCTACACTTCATTCTCATAAAATATCTGTTGAAAAATATAATTTAACTATTGCAGATTTAAAAAAAATGAAAATAAAATTTAAACCTGCAAAAAATACAGCAACAAATTATTGCCGTATTGTAATGCAATTTATAAGAATTAAAATTAATTATAAAGATATTGAAGCTCAACAACCTATTTTTAAAATTGTTAAATCATCTTTATCTCCAGAAGAAGTTAAATTAAAAGATGGTATATCAGAAGGATACACTTATAGATGTACTCTTCAAAGTAATGTAGCAAAAGCAAAAGATGCACAATGTATGATAGCATCAATTCAAGACGATATTTTTATTGATAAAGATTCTATAAGATGTGAACCAGAGATTAGTGGTAACAAATATGATGTAAATACACATATATGGAATATCGCTTCTTTTAATAATTATCAAGCATCAATAACATTTAATGCGTATAGTAAAAATACAGGTACAAAACAAATTAAAACAACTATTACAAGTAAAAATGCTGATTCAATAAAAAGAGAAAGTACAAATTCTGTTAATGTTATTGAAGCACCTAATAATGTAAAATGGAATGTAAGTTTTGATAATGAAACTACATTGCCAAATACTAATCAATATGAATTTGATAGCAAAAATAAAACTATTAGAAAATGTTTAAAAATTTCTATTGAAAGAGATCAAGATCAACCAGATAGAAATGAAGAAATTATTGTTGATACAAATGGTTGGATTACAACTAATGAATGGAATGTATGGCAAAATGTGGGTGGAACTGTTATCCCTACACAAACATCAGAGGGTGTATGGAAATTTACTAACTTACAAGGTACAAAAATTGAAATTAAAACAGAAAATAATGGGGTATGTCCAATAATTCCAGTTGGAGAATATCATATTACCGCAACTCATTCTGAAAAAAATAGATTTACTGAAACAAAAAGAATTACAGCTTATGTAATAGATGAAACATTTCCTATGGATTTCTTTACATTAAGATTAGAAGATGGATCTGATGTTCGTTATAATTCTCTTATCTTCATGTCAGGTGATGATTTAAATATACCACTTACATATAATATCTCTGATGACAATAATATAGATAATATTGAAATTATTGGTGAAACAAAATATATTCCAGTACATGAAGCTCGATATATTACTTATTCTTTGAAATCACCATATGATATTGAAAATGCTATTTGTAAATTAGATGTTTATAATGCAGATACAGGAGAAGATTGTGCTGATATTATTGTTTCTGGTGATAATCAAATTAGTATTAAAGAAGGAGAGAAAAATAAATTTTGTATTATTGATAAATTAAATGCTAATGAAGAAAAGAAAATTAAATTTATTGTTCAATCAGAAGAAGAACAAGAATGTTATTTTAAATTAAATTTTTTAAATTATGATAATTACGAAACTGAAGAATGGACACCTGCTCATATCTATTTTAAAGATATGCCAAATATTAAATTGTCTATTGAAACAGATATTGATGATTTAACCACACCTAATAATGATATTATTAATGTATATTATAATATTGAAAACAAATCATTAACAGATGGTACAAATTTAAAATTTCAAATAAAAGAACCAGCATCTTTTAAAGTGCAAGGCACTCCTACATATACTATATATGAAAAAAATGGTAATACTTTTGATTCTGCACCATCTTTTAATGAACGTAGTAGATTATTAACTTTCCCAACATTACCTGGGGCTACTTTTGATGAAGTTATAAAAACTTTTGATAGTAAACAATATGTTTTAAAAATTACATATCAAGCTACAAAAAAAGGTATCTATGATTTTGTATTAAGTACATATGATGACATTAATACTTCAGATGATGATCAATGGATTAATTCTGCAACAAAAAAAGTAATGGTAAATGTTAGTAGCAAAACATTAATAAAAACTTCTGTTTCAAAACAACATCCATATATTGATGAATTAATTGATTTCACTATTAATGTAAAAAATTATATAAAAAAACAAAATAATTTTACTTTTATTATAAAAGATATTGGTTCTTATAAGTTTGATCATGACAAAAATGATTACTTATTAGAGTATTATGATTGTTCAAAAGGTGAAGTAGATAATGAAGAAGATAATAATAAAATTAGTAAATGGACAATAAATAATATTGATATTAATGAAGAAAATGAATTAGTTTTAAGTTTAAGACCACAAGAATTAGGATATCATATTATAGAAACAACTTTTATCGATAGTGATGGACAAATACAACACTTTGAAAATACAGTTAATGTTTTAGAACGCAATAAACAAATTAGTTTTAATGCATATCATGCTATTAGTACAAATGATATGGCAAATTGTAGTAATTGTGATTTATTAACTGAAATTTGTGATAATGATTTTATTAATTTGAATGATGAATTATATTATGTGTGTGAAATAAAAAATAATAATCATAATGTAATTGAAACACCAACACATTTATATGCAAGACTACATGATGATATATTAGAAAATGGTATATTATGTTCATCTCATGATTATAATATTGATAGTAATAATTTAATACATTTTCAAATACCAAAAATACCATCATGTTCTTCAGTTAAAGTTTGTTTTAAAATTAAACCATCAATTGCAGGAACCTTTATTAGTAATTTTATGATAACAAATAAAAATGCTCATGTATATCATAAAAATTTAACTATTAATATTGATGAAGAATTTTATCAAAGAAAGATGGAGCATGAAATTAATATATATAATTTTGAAAAAACAAATCGTTACTTTAGATATGAATTAGATGCTAATAATGATATATATAAATTTTTCAATCAAGGAAATGATAAAACATTACGCCCTATACAAGTAGAAGAATATAATAAAAGTAGTATTGAAACTTATAAAGGTACTAATCTTAAAAAACTTGTTAGAGATATAGCAAATAACTCAAAATATGTTGAACCTGAACTATTAAGAATTGGTAATAATAAATTTGCACCAAGAGGATATGAAATATATCCTGATGGTTTTATACGTAGATTTGGATTATTAAATTCAGAAGTGTTCCATTATACTGGACAGTTACCTATTATAAGTCATTTGTCAGATAAAGCAATGAAATGGGATATTGATTCATGGGATATGAAAGTGTGGGGTGGAAGCATTTATGATAATGGTGTTTTTGATTTAAGTATTGATTATTCAAAAATACCAACAAATTTCAACATTTTGGAGTTAGATAACCCTATTCAAAATTTGCAAGCTTTAGTAGATAAAACTAAACCATTTGGTACACAAGCAATTTGTTACTATTATACTAAATTATATATAGATTTAAATCTTAATATGAATTTTAATGCTTTTGAAGCAAGTAATACTTATAACATACCATTAAATATACCTGATATTGGATTAATTTCATTATATAATAGACATGACAATAGTTTAGCAGCATATTATGATTTATTCTATAATAAATTAAATACTAATATAGATGTGTCAACTACAGCCACTATGTTAGAAGTTCCAAATCCTACAACTTTAGAATTAGAAGATTTACCTTTCAACAATTTTCAATTAAAACCTAATATAAGTTTAGGTGTAGAAGTATATGATCAACAATATACAAAAAAATATATTTCTGAATGTTTTGATATTGTACAAAATATTTATTCTTACAATCCAACTTTAAAAAATATTGCTATTAGTAAACGTTTTAATTACAATGGTGAAAGAAGTCGTCAAGTTTCTTTTAATGCACAAACAAATGATATATACACTTTTGCTTTTGATGATCAAATGTTGTGTAATATTTTTATTGACGAAGAAGAATATCAAATAGAATTACAAGAAAATGAATTAGAAAATTTTATTGGTTATGTTATTAGTAATAATGAAAAAGAATTATTTAAAATTAATTTTCATACAGATATACAAACAAATTATTTGCAAGTACATGTATGTCGTTTTGAAAATAAAAATGTTATTCATATTTTTTGTAGTATAAATGAACAAGACTTTTGTCACATTGGATATTTAGTTGCTAATGATAATGATAATATCATTATTAGTCCAAATAACCATATATCATATACTCATACAACAACTGAAGATAAAATATTCTTTAAAATACAAGATGCAATTCAAACAATCAAAGAAGAACCAAATACTATTGTACAATTTGATAATAAAAATAAGTGGAATAATTTAGAAAAAATAAAAGAAGAAAAAGGATATGCATTAATTGAAAATAATTATGATATTAGTAAAGAATGTGAAATAGATTACATACAAGCACCTATTTTGGCATTAAAATATAATAATATTAATTTAACTAATAATGATGAGATTATAGATATTGGATTTAAATTTAAAGCAAAAACAAATAAAGAAAATTTTATTGATGATCTTAATATTGATGTTTATAAAAATGGAGATGCATATATTCCTGAAAACAATATTGCAAGACAAATATATTATCCTAATCAAGTTACTAATGTTAATGAAAAATACTCAACTGAAATAATAGTACAACAACCAAATATTAGTATATGTTCTGCTTGTTTAAAAACATCATTAGGTATCTATGATACTTGTCCTTATTGTGGATCTACAAAAATATCTGCTTATGATAATAAGAAAGCTGTTACTGTCTGTAGGAATACTGAATGTAACTGGATTACAGATGGATGGTATGATTATTGTCCTCATTGTTTATCTGAAGATGTTGAAAAAACTAAAGTTGATTTTAATAAAACAGTATGTGAGCATGGACATGTATATAATGATTATTACTCAAGATGTCCAAAATGTTTTAGTAAAAATGTAACACATTTGACTAATGACCAAACTAAATTTTCAATACAAGATAAAGATACTCAAAATATTGAAAGTGTTGTTATTAAAAGCAATACTAATAGAGTAAACCTATGTAATATTGAGGTTAATGTTGAAAAACTTAAAGATGATATTCAAAATCTTGAATATCTACAACTTCATATATATGGAAACAACTATAATGTAGATGAATTTTATTATTGTGAAGAATGCAATCAAGTAGGATTGGGAAATGTCAATCAATGTCCAAATTGTAATAGTGAAAACATTACTAAATATAAAAATAATACAACAATGGATATATATTATCAATCTGGATCTTATATTACAAAACTTGATCATGATACAGAGTATGATAAATTAACTGGAGAATTTGATATTGCTATTGATATACCTACATTAGTACAAGAAACAAAAACACCAAGTTTTAATTTGTTAATTTATGCTGAAAATTTATTGTATGATGATATTAATTATGTAATTGAACAATTGTCTGATAAAATTGATGAAGAGCAATATATTACTTTAATAAAAAATATTCCAATATTAAATTTGTCATTAGATAATATATATTATGATTATAAATATAAAAATCAAAAGGAATGGGAAGGTATTGAAAATATACAAGGGAATAATCATACAGGTATTAAATATATAGTACAAAATGAAGAAAATACTGAATATATTAGTTTTAATAAATTTAATATTGCAAATGAAAAATATAAACATTTGTATTTAAATATTGCTGGAATTAATAAAGCAGATGAAAATATTGATATGGAAGTTCAAATTATTAATCAAGATGAAGATTTTTATATAGAAACTATACCTAATATAAATCCTGATTTATTTTCTTCACAAATTGATATATTAGATTTTGCTGATATTAAAAATATAAAAAATCTTAAAGTACAAATAAGATTTAAAAATGTTACTAAAGTTTCAGAAATTATACTTACACATGTATATATAATTACTGAAAAAGAACAAAAGAAAAACATACTTCATAAAGAATTACAGAACCATCAATATAATATAACTAATAATGGTAACATATACTTTATTAATACCAAAAACTTATTTAATTTAAATGATACTAATCCATACTATATTGATGGCAAACAATTAACAACAAATCTTGTTTCTTATTTTGATTTTGGTAAACTTGCTAATAATGAATATATTAGATTATATAATATTCAAATGGTTATTTTATACAAAAATAGATATGGAAAAATTAGTACTGAATATATTAATTTTAATAATGATGAATATACTAAACAATTAATTCATGGAAGTATGCAAAAAAATAATACTGAACTATGGGGGTCTGTAAAAACATCTATTAATACATTAAATAATTTAGAATATCAAATAATTAATAATAATGATGAAAAAAGCTTACAATCTACTCCACTTGAGTATGAATTGATTCAAGCTTTTACAAATAATATAGGCAATATTAGTCAAATTTGCTTAAACTATGATGGACAAATAGGTTATCCAAGTGAAAAAATAACAATACAAATATATGATGATAATCAGAACTATCCTGATAATTTATTATTTGAAAAAGATATTATTATGCCATCATATTCTGAAATTATTACAATTGATGTAGGATTAGATGATTTAGATAATGGACAATATTGGTTTAAACTTATTGACCATTCCGCCAATAAAAATAATTATCATAGATTCTATCATAATGATAACACTAAAATAGGTAACTTAATTCATATTGACTCAAGCAATAATATAAAAAGAAATGAAAATATGGTTTTAAGTTTTAGTATTAATTCAGATTTAAGCTTAAGGCAATATTATACTCTTCCAACATCATTAGATTTAGATGGAATTGATGATTTTAAAATATATCATACATTTTATAGATATAACACAAAATCAATCAATAATGCTTATTTATCTGATTTACAAATAGAAAATGGATATCTATATTACAATGAAGAAAATTTTGATGATGTAGAAGATATTATTACAATAGAAAACAAGGACGATAATGATGAATCTTAATATGGTAACTAAAATAAAACAATTAATACATGTTCATGACAATGATAATGATGAAGATTATTTTTTAATGGCAAAAGATAATGAGTGGATAAAAATAACAAAAGAAGAATACAAAAAACAAACAGAGGCAAAAAATGATGGATAAATATATTACAGCTGATGGAAAAAAATACTTACTTCAATTAGGATTTTTAAGTGATGATACTACAAGTAATTTTAATTTTGTAGCATTAGGCGTAGGAGAAAGTAATGCTTCACAAAATAATGGTGAAGGATTTTTTGAAGCAAATGGAAACAATTATCATAGAGTACAATTATTAGAAGAACAAACTTCAGAAGATGATGAACAATCTATATCAATATCCGCAACATTTGATAGTACAAACTTTAACCCATCAGAAGCAGTAACAGTATCAGAAATTGGAATAGTTAATCAAGATATTGCAAACGATAACGATAAATGGTTTGCTTTTTTAAAAGTACCACCAATTGATAAAGCTTCAAATGTAAGTTTAAAATATACAATTATCATTTCAATAGAATAAGGAGGTAAAAATGTCTTCATATTATAAAAGAGTAGTAGGGGATTTAGAACCAGCTAAAATAGCAAAATCTGATGATATACATGATATACAAACAAGTATTCAAAATGCTTTTGTTGATTTTGCACAAGATATTTTTGGTGATGGGTGTATTTTGGACGATGATGAAGATGCTTTAACACTTATACCGAATCCACTTCACACAGATCAAGTTAACAAAAATTATGATGAAGTAGAAGGAAGTTTTATGTCCTTTTATGACATTTACTTAAAACAAAAAATCAATATTGAGAAATCAGAAATACAATCCATTACTGTACAGATGCGAAATGATACTGTTTTATCACCAACTATTTTTGCTGAAATTAGAGATAATGATATGAACTTAAAAAAAGAAGCAAATGTTGTTTTAGAATCTACTCTTGATAGTGAAGACCCTATTGATGTTAATTTTATTTTTAATCTTAATCATTTGCCAACTGGAGAATATTATTTTATTATTCGTCCTGTTGATATTACATTAACTGACCTTACTATTAATGGTGATGAAACTATGTATGATGAAATAAGTCCAGAAATGTTTTCTATACGTTATGATCGTGGAGGAAACTATGGAGAGGATTTACAAGCATCATATAATGGTGTTGATTACTTAGATGCAAATTTATTAGATGATGATATAACTATTAATAGTAATAATTTTGATTTATATTTTGAACACATTTATAGTGCTGGAAACACATATACTATTCAACCTGCAAAATGTTTAGTAAATGGTGAACCAGTAATGCCAATAGATACTCATATCACTATTGATGGGCCATCAGCAACAGGCAATAGAATAGATTTAATAACTTTAAATACCGAAGGTCAATATGAAGTTGTATCAGGTGTGCCATATACTGGCCAAAGAGAAGAAAAAGATTATCCAATAAATACAACTGGTTTTAAAATAGCATATATTACTACATATCAAAATTCAAATGCAACATGGACTTGTCCATTATGTAATACAGTTAATGATGGACATATAGAAACTTGTTATAACTGTGGAACAACTACAAATTCAAAAATACCTTTAGTAGAACAAGCAGATGATAATAATATTACTCGTCAAAGAGATATATTAGAAAGGTTACGTCGTTTAGAAAAAAAATTAAATTACCAAGTTGAAAATAATAGTCCATCAAGAATTAAATACACATGTGTTGTTGATCCAACAATGATTGCTTTAACACATGATGACCAAGAATATGGTGAAAGCTCTTACGGTGTTTCTGTTAGTAGTGATAATACAATTTCAACAAGTGGGAATGATGATAAAAAAACTTTATCATGGTCTATTGCTGATAAGGTTACAACAATCAAAACAACAAATACAAAAATCAATGCACGTATTGAAGCTCAAAATGTTGGTATTCCAAAAACAAAACCTAAAAAACCAACATCAGCACAATATTTTAACATACATGCTTATGCTTTAAAAACAAATAAAACCACAACTGTTAAAGAAAACAAAGATAAAACAACAACATCTACTCAAAGTACAGCTAAAACAGGAATAAGTATTCCACTTACTATATATATAAAAAATAAAAAAGGAAAAACATTACATACCATTTCTAAAAAAACAAATTCAAATGGAAAAATAAAATTAGATTTATGGCAATATAAATTAAAAAAAGGTACATATAATATTGTTACAAAATATGAAAATAAAAAACTATCTACCAA
>Ga0247610_10000989_pt1 | contig 36907 bp, 24 predicted proteins | sample 174DNAGHGhighgp2_FD_193483 | JGI IMG/M metagenome (GOLD analysis project Ga0247610, IMG submission 193483) | Sheep rumen microbial communities from Palmerston North, Manawatu-Wanganui, New Zealand - 1742 DNA GHGhigh gp2 | ecosystem: Host-associated > Mammals > Digestive system > Stomach > Rumen...
GATATGTATTAATATACATAAATATGTTTTATAGCATAAAATTATTGCAATGAGTACTTAAAATCAAAAAATCGCCTACATGCCCCGCATACTTGCCTCATAAAAGGGATCGGTTTTGTGGACATAGTTGGAGATGATAAGAATTAGGTGAAAAGGACTAAGTGAAATGAGACGATGAGACTTTGAGACTTTGAGACTTTGTAGAAGGCTGATAATAAATGGATTAAGACCGAAAGTCTCAAAATCTCAAAAATCTCATGCAAAAACAATGACCGACATAAAATGTCGGGGCAAGAGACAAAGTGAGATGAAAAACCGAATACAATTCGGGAAAATGGACAAAATAGACAAAAACAGAAAAAGTATTCGGTCATTTGGAGTGAAGGGATTAAGGAGTTAGGGGATGGAGAGTGGGACATGATTAGGATGATGGAGTGATTAAAGTCTAGGATTGACAGGTAAATAGAAGGACGTGTACAGGTAAATGACGTTAGGTAGATTGAAGGGTAATAACGAACGTATATCGAACTAATAACGAAAGAATAACTAACGCCTTCCAGCATGGAGGAGGATATTGAACGGTTGATTTCAAAAAAGCACCAAGCTAACTCAAAAAAGTACCAAGCCGGGGGTGAAAGGGACTAAGTAAAGAGAGTGCCAGAGAGCCACGACAAAAAATAATACAGGCTGAGAGTTGAACCAAGCAAAATTAATACAGGCTATAAGAAAATTAATACAGGCTATAGCGGTGAATTGATAAAAAAGATACAAGGTGGAATGGAGGGTTGTTCCCTTTGGGGCGAAAAAGGAACAAGCTAAGAGTAAAAAGGACTAAGTAAAAAAATAGTCAAATGTATAATAAGTAAAAGTGCCCACACGATGAGTGCGAAAGAAACAGAGGGTTGTGTCTTTTTTGAGAGAAGTTTTGGTTAAAAAGACACAAGGCAGATAAAAAGATACAAACTTGTATAAAAAATAGACAAGGAAGCATAAAATAGACAAGCAAATTTATACAAGCTTGGCCCGAAAAAGAACAAGTAAACAAAAAAAAGGAACAGGCTGAAAGAGGAAGGGGACAAGCCGAGTAAAAAAGGAACAAGCTAAGTCCGAAAAGGAACAAGCTAAAGGAACAAAGTAAGAGTGAAAAGGAATAAGTAAAGTAAAAATGAAATGAGACGATGAGACTTTGAGACTTTTGTGAGACTGTAATGAGAATTTGTAGATGGCTGAGAATCAGCGGATTAAGGCAAAGAGTCTCAAAAATCTCAAAAATCTCATGTAAAAAATGCAAATGGACAATAAGGACAAAAAGGACAGCGCAAAAAAGTACTAAGCCGGGGGTGAAAGGGACTAAGTAAACAATACAAGAACAATACAAGTACAATACAAGCAGGAGTGAAAAGGACTAAGTAAAAAAAGTCAAACAAATAAATAAAAGTGCGCACGGATAGAGAGTGTCAAAAGATAGTTCGGCTGTGAGACTCTTTTCGTAGAAAGAAATTTATCGTTGAACGGAAGTGAGATAAGAACTTAAAAAACACAGAGTGACCTTTGAAATTGTTGTTGATGTCAAGCTCTGCTCGTCCTAATTAGGATTAGGACTTACTATCATTATTAATATTATCTTTTTCGAATATTCGAGGAAGACTTAAATTATATTTTTAGATTATGTATCAACTTTTTACTAGACAGGGTAATGTCCCTATAACAAAAATAAAATATAAATCATATGAAATATCTTTTACAACACCTTAAGAATCAACTAGGTCTGCATGCTAACTACTATTTTGATTTTAGTCATGCGACCATAAATGTTGATTCGAACAATATTAATCTAAGAGAATCTAATTTAGTGAAGCCTTCGAGCAAGAGTGCTTACGAAGGTTGGCGCCAATCGATTGATTGGATAGGAATAGTTAACATTATTATTTACGCTGTACTTGCTGCGTTGCAAACGCACACTGCGATAGTTAAAATATTATTGACGATTATTCTGAAGTGTTAAATAGATTTTGTGGTTTGACATCTGTGCATTAGGCACATAACAACAATTCACCCTTTGAGGGAAACTCTCCCGCAAGAGCAGAGGGACAGTTTAGGTCTTTAAACAAGTAACATAAGAATATCAACTATAAAAGTGCGCACGGAAGAAAAGTGCAAAAGAAGATGGCAAAGCGACAGATAAGGATTTAATGAAATGCTAAACAAGCCTGGTAACATATTGCTTATATATTCATTGCCTTATACGTTGGCAATATTGCTTAGCGAGAAAGGTGAAAAGGCTATACTATGGGTGGTTGAGTCAATTTTACTCATTCATTTGATTGGATGCTTGTTTGCAATCGGCATATATTTGAGAGGAGACAAAAGCAGTCTGAAGGGATTGGCGTCATTTTATAGAAGAAAACAAATTGATTTTTTAATGATATTAATATCTTTGGTTATATGTATATCGGTTGTTGCCGTAAGTGTTGTATGCGAAAGTTCAGCACATGTGTTATGGCAATCATCTGCAGCATTGTTAATGAATATTGCCGGTGCTTTTGTCGCTTTAATACTTACGTTCTATTTCCTACGCCCGAAACTGCACATATATCCCACCTTGGCGTTATTCAAGAAAGATGGCATCGATAACTATGGAAAAATTTTAGTGAAGAACACTAACCGAGCGGATTTATATGACGTCCATATAAGATTGGAGTTTTGTACAAAAGAAAATGGAATAACAAATATCGATAACTTTGTCATTGAAGATGCCCAGATTCCTATTTTAAAAGGCACGCTTTCTAACGGTGATAGCAGTCGAGCATGGCGCACAAAAGAGCCAATACCGAATGTGTATTTAGAAAGCGAAGAAGATTACATTAGATGCCGAGTTGAAGCCACATATAGTATATCAGGAACGCGATTTGTTAAGGAACACGTTTTCTACATGAAAGACTATCAACATGGTGATTATGACGGAAATAATAATTTTATTGCAATATGATACAACAACCTTTAAAACCCACATGGGAAGAGCTCAAAGAGATGGGGCTTATACGCCGCACCAATATTACCGGAGTTGAGTTCATTACAACTGAAGATGTTCAGAAGTTATTGCTTATCCTTCGAAAGGACTACAATGAGTTGTATGTCTTCACTCCCACTATCGGTCAGGTTGTGGTTTGCAAGGAAGAGTATGAGCGAATACCTTGTCGCATAGACGAAAGTGTTCATATTATATCCTATGAGGAAACAAAAACCAGGGAAGAAATCATACGCCAATTAGGCCGTAGAATTAGACAGCAAGGGGGCAATAATTTAAATCGTTAAGAGAAAGAAAGTTTATGCATACTTGCATCTATGCATACAAAATTGTCAGATACGGAAATTTAATAAAGGATTATGGGAGAAGAGCACAAAAAACACTATTGGCTACACAGAATAACTGGAGGTGATAATGGCTGGCTATTGTCATATCATTTACTGCGTGAACATGGAATATTATCCACGGGTTGGTCGGACTTTTCCACGCAAGAGGACCTGGCGAGTATTAAAAGTGATGGTATTGCGGCAATCGAAGAATTGATGTATCGATGTTGGAAATGGTCGAAAGAGGATCCTTTACCAAGGAATAGACATTGCCTTAATCGTTTTATCAATAAAATGAAGCCAGGGGATGTTGTAGTGGTGCCAATGTGGGGCGGTACATTTAGCATATGTGAGATTGCAGACGATGTTATTTATACTAATGATAATCTACCGTCTTCATGCTACAGCCAGTATAATATCGAACTATTCAAAGATGGTTATTTATATCAAGGGAATCAGTGCATAGATTTAGGCTTTTATCGTAATGTTCGCATAGTTGAAGGTTGCTTAGATGTACCTCGTGATAGTTATGCAGACTATGCATTAACATCACGAATGAAAGTGAGACAAACCAACGTAGAATTGGAGGATGGTTTTGAGTCCCATGTCTTAGATGCGATTCGCAGATGGAAAGAAAATTGTCCCATCGAGTTCAAAAAAGACATGTCAGAGTCCTGTTTGGAGGCACTACAGACAACTATTAATAAACTTTTCGACGAGCGGCAATTTGAGGAATTAGTTGGGAGGTATTTAAAAGCCATTGGTGCAGATATAGTGATAAAACCTAATTCTTGCACGACACCAACCGATGCAGGAGATGCGGATAGAGAAGCCACATTTGAAGCCCTCAAATTAAGAATTTCAGTTCAAATAAAGAAACATGACAAAGATGGAATAACAGACAATTGGGGGGTAAAACAAATTAAAGCATATAAAGATAATAACCCCAATGATGAGTATACTACAATTCTTTGGTTAGTTTCTAATGCGAATGCTTTTTCAAAAGAGGCACTTGCAGAAGCAGAAGGAAATAATCGTGTTCGCCTCATTACTGGTGATGAATTTGCAAGGATGATATTGGAAGTGGGATTGAAACATTTTGAATAATAATATCGGTTATAGGGTATTGGGTTAGCCTATAACCTCAAATAAAAAACTAAATGGCGCGTATGTGCGTACATTATAAATAGTAAATATTATAAAATACAAAATACATTATGAAAAATTCAATTACTTATTTGAAAGCTCTGTGGAGGCGGGGATTGGGCTCACAGAGAAAGAAGATTGGCGTGACGTTGGGTGAAGCAACCATTGAGCACCCATTCAGCACCTATTCAGCACCCTTTGGGACCTGCTGGCAACCAAGTGGAAAACTGCATTCGGTAGTGAGATGTGCCGCAATGCTCGTAATGCTTTTCACCATCGGCAGCGGAAATGCGTGGGGAGCTGTAACTGCTCTTACGATTCCGAAAGCATGGGGAACAAGTGATGGAAAAAGTGCCTATACGGAAGCTTTGGGTTGTTCAAACACTAGCTGCCTTGGTAGTGATTATAGTTCGGCTCCAAAACTAAAATTTGACGGTCAAGGAGATTATATAATCATCCAAATTGCCAGTGCACCTGCTTATGTAACTTTTAATATAAAGGGTAGTAGTTCTGGTTGGAGTGGAACATTTAAAGTTCAGGAATCGGCAGATAATAAGACATACGAAGATGCTGCCTCATATACTTCATTATCTAATTCATCAACATCGAAAACAGTCTCACTGAAAGCGTCAACACGATACATAAAATTTATATTTAGTTCGAAGACAACCGGTTACAACGTGGGGTTAGGAGGTGTCACTATCAAAGCTCGCACTTCTGTCACCTTGGATAAAAATAGCGGAGACGCTGATGGTTCTGCGGTGTTTGCTTTTAACGCAACTGCGTACGAATCTTTTACTGCAGCAACGCGAGCAGGTTACACTTGTACCGGCTATTGGACTGCAACCTCCGGAGGTACCAAAGTGCTTAAAGCAGATGGAACTTACGCAACAAGTTCCGTATCAAATTGGTTGTCTGGCAGTAAATGGGCAAAGGATGCTGCAACGGGAACTCTTTATGCCCAATGGGAAGCGGCGGCTGCTTGCGCTGCGGATGTAGCTATTGGAACTGCATCATTAAATGGGACGTTTAATTTGAGCAGTGTGGGTGTACAGTGCGCAAGTATCACCCCAGGTTCAAACTGCGCGGTAGCAAGTGGCGATTATGGATTCATTTGGTATGAAGGAACAGGAAACAAAGAAATTGGTGGAAGCGGTGTGACACGTGTGAATAATAGTGGTGCATATTCTTCCGGTGCGTTTAGTAATAGTCTCACCAGTACTTTTGTTGCAGGTACGACGTATACTTTCCGCGCATTCGCCATCAACGGAAAACCTTCCACGGCATATAGTGCAGCTGTTAGTTTCACCCCGTACACCGTGACGTTTAACATGAACGGTCATGGTTCGGCGATTGCGCAACAAGTGGTGAACACCGGTGGTACAGCGAGCACTCCGTCTGCTCCATCGGCTACGGGTTATACGTTCGGCGGATGGTATCAAGAGGCTGGGTGTACCAATGCAGTCAATTGGTCAAGTACCATTACTGCAAATAAAAACTATTACGCTAAATGGACGGCGAAGGAATATACTGTTACGTTGGACAATGAGAGTCCGACGGTATCCGGTTCGACAAGTGTAACGCTAACATATAACTCGGCTTCGCACGCAGATATAACGAACCCCACAAAAACCGGTTACACTTTTGCCGGTTGGTGGACAGCAGATAATGGAACAGGAACAGAGGTAATTAATACAAGTGGCGTTTTGCAAGCCAATGTATCCAATTACACCGGAGTGGGAGGTATCTGGACAAGGGATAATAACTCCACTACCCTCTATGCCAAATGGACTGCAAAGAGTTTCACGGTAACATGGATGGTAAATGGTGTGGCTTATACGACCGGAGATCCGAGTGGTAGTGTCGATTTTGGAACGCATGTGGCTAAGTTACCGACGGCTCCAACACCGCCGTGTGGTAATAAGTTCATGGGATGGACAACAACGAATATTGGTTCAGTAGGAATAGACAAAGCTAATACATCGGCTATAACCGCGTTGAACCTGTTTACGACAGCCGGTGATGCTCCGACCATCAGTGCGGAAGGCAATGTAACCTATTACGCAGTGTTCGCGGATTATGGAGAATAATAATCGAATGATTAATGTTTAGTGTTTTAATGTTTAAAAATTGAAAATTATGAAAACAAATAATTCGATTATAAGAAATATTGCTCGTTTGGCAAGTGTTGTTTTGATGTTGACAATTGGTGCGGGAAATACGTGGGGAGCGGGAACGAATGCTGTATTTACATTTAATACTGATGCTGGATTAACAGCATTAGGAATTACTAAACCAGCAAAAAGTGCAGGTACAGATTTGTCCGGCACATATACTGTTGGAAATGTAACAATGAGTTTTACGAATGGCAGTACAAACACTCGCGTATGGAATAACAACGGCAGCCTAGACTTGCGTGTGTATGGCTCAGGAGGTTCTTTAACCTTTTCCGTCACATCATCATACAAAATAACAAGCATTTCTATGACTGGTAGTAGTTTAACTAGTTTCTCTGCTGACGTCGGTACATATTCTAATGGATCGTGGACAGCACCTAGTTCGGCAACCACTTCTGTAACATTTACCGCTTCTGGAACTACAAAGCCTACGGTAATAACAGTAACATATGAAGCAGCCGCTTCCTGTGGTGCTGATCCCACCGTTACAGCTGGTTCAAGTAATGGTTCGGTTTCTTCGACCAGTATTCCTGTGCAGTGTGCAAGCGGTATTTCCAATATTGGAGGAACTGGATGTAGTTTGACCAGTTACGGATTTGTATGGGCTCCATCGGCCACAACAACCTCACCAACACTATCTAACAGCAGTCATGAGGTTGGTACAAGCATTGCCGCTAGTACAGGTTTCAATTATACAATTACCGGGCTGAATCCGAACACCTCCTATTCTATTCGTCCTTACGCGACGAATGGTCATGGTACAGCATACGGAACGGTTTATACGGTGACAACGTTACAGCGCTATACCATTAGTTACAATAACAACGGCGGTTCGGGTAGCATGGCATCGAGCACCAAGGATCATGGTGTTGCGTTTGCGCTGCCAGCTAATGCGGGTAGTATGACAAAGACCGGTTATCACGCAACAGGTTGGTTGCTTGGCTCGTCTTCTGGTACTCATTATGATTTGAGCGGTTCGTATACTACCAATGCGGCAGCCACGTTCTATGTAGAATGGACGGCGAACACCTATCAGGTGGCATTCAACAATAACGGCGGTACAGGAAGTATGAGCAATGAGACCGGGTTCACCTATGGCGCATCCAAAGCCTTGACTGCTTGTTCGTTTACCGCTCCGGCACATAAGTATTTTATTGGATGGAACACCGACAAAGATGCTACAACAGCTCTTTATACGGATGGTCAAAGCGTAAGCAACTTGACTACAACCCATAACGGAACAGTGACACTGTACGCTATTTGGAAGGATCACACATTCACCAACTATCGTACCGTTTGTTGTACGGAGATGGGAACGATCAATAATTCGTTGTCTTTGACGCAAGGCGGAAACAGTGTTACCATCAGCGGATGGACATACAATGACGCCAGCAGCACGAAGCCGGCAGAGAGCAATCTCGCCAGTTACACCGTTCGTATGTACAAGAAGAACGGTGCTTCATGGGATTTGGTTAGCGGAACAGCAACCGGTGGTTCGGCAGGAACAGCAGGAACTCGTACCGGTATTGCGACGAACAGCAAGAGCGTGACGTTCACAGGATTGGTTGTTGAGTCGGAATACAAGTTTACAATCGAAGGTATCGGAGCAGCCGGTTATTGCGACATAGAGGAGACGGAAATCACCAGCATCAACAGTACGGATGTGTCGAGTACACCGTTTAAGTTCCGTTATTCGATATATATTGACAACGGAAGTAACAGCGGTTGGGCACACCATTATATTACGCCGACTGGAAATACGAATGAAGGTTCGGTAAGTATTTCCTTGGGTGCGCATGTGGATTACTACCAGTTTAAGATAGCCGGTGGCTTCAGTGGCTGGTGGGGACAATCCGGTTCGTCAAAGATACCTGCCAACACCAAGTGGACATTAAACAGCGACCAGAATGTTCGTTTGGAAACAGGTGCCGGCGGTTCATATACATTCACCGTGGATTACAGCGGCACGACCAATCCGGGCGTAACAGTTACCTTCCCGAGCGCAGATCAAGCAGCGGATTATAAGATATACTTCGACAAATCTGCCGTAGCAGACTGGGGTGCGACCCTCAAATATCGTATCGGTAACGGGTCACACAACCAGAACCAGAACTTCACGTTAGTTCCCGGTACAGACCAGTTCTATGTTACCACCACGCCGAGTTACGGCAGCATGGACGCATGGCAGATTGCCAACAACGTAGCATGGAGTGGAACTAATAGTATCTATAATTACTATCATGGTGATGGCAATGACATTACCAGAGCGACTGTTTATCAAGATTATGCAGTAGATGAGGATATCACGATTGTTCCGACATCGATTCATAATACGGAGAATAGTTGTCAGTTCTGGGATGTCAGCAAGACTTCGGGCATGTTGACACATACGGCAACAATAACCACGCCGAGTCATGGAACCATAAACATTGCTTATACGGATGTCAGCGGTACATCACAGCCGACGAATACTTCAACGGTTGCTGATTTGGCACACCGTACTATTCTGACTATTACGGCAACACCGGCAACAGGTTATACATGTACGTCGTTGACCGTGAATGGAGCGGCCTTCACGAGCGGAAGTACTCATATCTTGGCGGCTGATGCTACTATCGCTGCGACGTTTACTGCTCAGACGAGTACCGTGACGCTGGACAATAACAATGCAACGAGCGGAAGTCAACAGACGGTAACCGCTACGTATGATGCAACGATGCCATTAGTAACTACAGCTGATGGAACTCCGGCGGTTGCAGCGCTGACGCGTACGGGATACACGTTCAACGGATGGTGGGATGAGACAAGCGGCGGTAATCAGTATTACACCTATTCGGGCAGTCCGAAAGTCATTGCCAGCGCCCGCACGTGGGATAAGACGGGTGCACAGACCTTGAAGGCACAGTGGATAGTGAACCAATACACGCTGACATGGGATCTGCAAGGCGGTACGGTAGCGACAGCCGGAACGGGTGCCGCTGCAGCTGCGACAGGTACGCCGAGCAGCAGTCAGGATTATGGCACGGCTCTTACGGCTCCTGTTGTAACGAAGACGGGTTATAACTTCAATGTGTGGTCGCCGAGCGTAGCCGCTACGATGCCGCCGGCCAACACAACCTATACGGCAAGTTGGACAGCGCAGGTATATAATATCACGTATAAAGACCAAGGCGATAATGCTTACTCGGGTAATGCAACGGCAGGTGTGCCGACAGGTGCACCCACGACGCATACTTATGGAAGTGCGACGGATTTGGTTAACGGTGTGAAGGATGGCTATCGGTTCGACGGATGGTTTACCGACGCCTCTTGTACGGTTAGTGCAGGTTCGTCTATCGGCGCAACGGCTAAGACAGCAGACTTTACGTTGTATGCCAAGTGGACACAGGTTTATACGGTGACTTGGAGCGTGAATGGCGACACGTGGGAGAGCGGTGTTGTAGAAGGCAACACCCATGTGCCCGGAGGCTCCAAGGTAAGTGCGTTGCCGACAGCTCCTACCAGCAGCGACTGCGATGACAGTAAGGTATTTGTCGGATGGCGTGCTACGGCTATTGATGGCACCAGTACCAGCGATCCTGGAGGCATATTTACCACACAGGCCGGTTCGCCGACTATTGATGCCGATAAGACCTTCTATGCCGTGTTTGCGGATGAGAGCGGTGGAGACATTACATTGGTAACTAATGTAAGCGAGTTAACCAATGGAACCCAGGTATATATTTATTCAGAAAGCGCAGATGTTCCCGCCTTTACCGCTGTAATGAAAGCTTACGAATCAGGAAATAATGTTAAGGCTGTATCCGGTAGTGTATCCGGTAACAAACTGACACCAAGCGAGGGTGCATGTGCATACACAATCGGAACAGCAGTATATAGTAAGACCAATGGATACACCTTTAACGATGGTTCACATTATTTGCGTGCGACCGGAAGTAATAAGAACTATTTGGTTGGAGCAGCAGAATTAGGAGACGATGGATATGGCGTATTCTCTATTTCTATCACAGCCGGTGTTTTCTCTATTAGCAGCATTGGAAATACGAGTCGTGGAGTTATGCAGTTCAATAAAAATGGAGATACGGGAGTATATGACAAGGCATTGTTTGCATGTTACGAAACAGCAAGTCAGAGGAATGTTCAACTCTTCAAAAAGAACCCGCTTGTTTACAGCAACTACGTGACGACTTGTGCAAGTTGTGATGATGATGCAACATTTACGAACACGACTCCGGCGGTGAGTGACATTGATTGTACGAGTGCCACGCTGACAGCAACAGGTGGTTTGGCTACGGTAGGTGCTGACGGTTGCCACGTGAGCGATTACGGATTTGTAATCGGTACATCTGACAATCCTGTTATTGGTGGCAGTGGTGTGACGAAGTTGCAAGTCGGCACTTCAGATCCGACCATCGGAGAAGATTTCTCGTATGATGCAACCGGATTAACGAAGGGTACACATTATTATATCCGTGCGTACGCGATAAACCGTCACGGAACGGCGTATAGTAGTTCTACCAACTTCTGGACAAATAACGTGAGCAGCATTGCTATCACGACGGCTCCGACGAAGACGAACTACATCGTAGGTGAAACGTTCGATGCGACAGGAATGGTGGTAACGGCAACGATGGCAGATACTAATACGGAAGATGTGACGAGCGATGTGACCTATTCGAGTTCCGCATTGACGGCAGGTACAAGTCAGAATTTCGCGATTAACTACACACTCTGCGAGACAGAGAAGTCGGTTAATCAGGTTATCAATGTTTATACGTTGAGTGTGACGGAAGGTACGAATGATAGTTACGGTACTGCGACTAACTCTTCGGCGAACATCGTCAGCATCACCGGTTTGGGTGACCACAAGACCTATACCGTAACCGTGACAAGCAGTAACGCTACTGCGGTGGATAATGGCGACAATACATGGAGCATAATTAACCCGACAGGTAATGTGACGGTTCGTGTGGACTATGCGGACGCGGTACAAGTGAAGGTTTATTACAAGGTTGACGGAGTTACGGTAACCGGTTTGACGCAAGATGTATATCAGAGCGAGACAACGACGCTGCCGACCGCAAGTGAGTTAGCTACGGCAATGACTGCACAGAGCATGGATCTGCCGGATGACGACTATCCTAACTTCGTTGGTTGGAGCGAGACCGAGTTCCCTGCACAGACAGCAGAACCGACTATTGTTACCGGTACTCCGACCATCAATGCGGAGAAGACATACTATGCGGTATATACGAATTTGAGTAAAAAACAGATATTACCGAGCGACTTCGCCGTTGCATACGCTACGAACGAAGGTGCAAAAACAATTGACGGATTAGGATACAACATCCACGATATATGTTTGCAATCATCAAAGATACAATTCAGGAACACTCCGGGATACCTGTATTCCACGAGTGCACTATCGTATATCAAAAAGATTGAGATAACCGGTTTGGATTTAGTAGTTAATGCTTGCTCGGACGCTTCGGGCACTGTTGATGGAAGTGCCATTACTCCCACAGGCACAGGAACGTATGTATATACTTTCCCAGCCAGCAAGCAATATTTCAAGATAAAAGGTAAAGGCGGCACGGATCAAGTATCATTGATTGAGATATTCTATGCATCATCGACTGTTTATTACATGACGCAGTTCTGTACAAACAGGGTAACACTGACCCAAAACAGTCCGGAACACGGAACGGTTGAGTTCGGCAGGTCTTCGCTGGTTACATGCGGAAGCGACAAGGAAGTCTCGCTGACGATTACTCCGGCAGCGGGTTATCAGTTGAGTTCGTACGAAGTAGCAACGGGAAGCGGCAAGGTAGCGGCGAAGAGTGTAAGTCCGGCTATTTCGCTGAACAACAACAGTAGCGCTGCACAAAACATCACACTGACCTTCGCTGAAGATGCTAACGGAGCTTACGACGTAACGGCAAGTTTTAGCAAAATGGCACCGACAGCATGGGAATGGACCTATAAGAGTGCGGCTATACCGAACCCGATTAATTTGTACGTAGGGCAAACAGCTACATTAAATGCTACTTACACACCAAGTGGTTTGCTGAATTCGGAACAAGATTATAATGTAACGAAATCGGCTAACTTAACGCAGACCTCCAAGACCTATGCGACACCTGATATCCACTACACGTTCCGGGCTGATGCGACAATGGATGATGGAACAGTAACTTTAACGAACAAGGTCAACGCATTATTGGAAACTACCGTTCACGTACATGTTGATCCTCTGCCTCGCGTACACTTCGTGGATAAGATTCACGGTGAGTCGTTTGATGATGTGGTTGCCACGTTAACGGACAATGAGTTGACGGATGACGGTGTTGGGCAAACGCCTACTTATTCCGATGTGAGTGATCCGGGATCCAGTTACAACACTTGCGAGCGGCAGCATTTGCACCTCGTAGGCTGGATACTCAGTACGTGGGCTGATGCTCATCCGGGAGCATTGCCTTCGGAGATAGTTGCAGCCGGTGCTACTAACTATTATGCAGCGGGTGCGGATATCAACCTTGAAGATCAGAATAATAAGACGTTCTATGCAGTATGGAGTAAAGTGGAATAACAGAAAGGAGACGAGATTATGAAGACAGTTTTTAATACCGAAAATTACAAAGTTATGAAAAACTATATGAAATTTATCTGCGCCATCTTAATGTTATTAGGAACGAGCGCGCACGCGTGGGGAAGTTGTACTCTTTACGGAGGTGTTAATGGAGATGTTGTTATTGCTACAATTGCTGATGATGCGACGTTGGCCGGACAATATGGCAGTCACAATTCTCCTGTAACAGGTTGGAATCAAACGATATACTGGACCACTTCCAAATATGGTTTTAGCGCAACTAAAGTCAATAACAGTGCTGCTACATACAGAACAGATGGTCAAACACCTGGTGGAAACTCAGCGTTGTATGCTGTGTATGAATCGAATAGTTATGGAGCAGACAAGCGTTATTCCGGTTCTCCATTTGTTTGCTATTATTTAAATCTGGATCCTACTTCCGGTAGTTCATACGCAAGTGCAAATAAATACACCTTCATTACTGCAGGAACATCAATTACTATCACAGCTTATCCCGCTGAAGGAGCATATGTAAACGAGTGGATGGTAGAGAATGATAATACGCATGCAGCTATTACCCCGACTTCCTCTACAGCCACCACCTTTGTGTTTACAATGCCTTCCAGCGATGTAACTGCTTTAGTTGATTTTGCCAGTTGTACAACGCCGACGGTAGCTTTCCCAAGCGAGAATGTTTATAAAGACAAGGATGCGTCATCGTTCACTAAGACAGCGACAGCCAAGGTTGGAGATGATGATACCGAACAGACGATAACGTATACATCGAGTAATACAGATGTAGCGACCGTTAATTCGTCGACCGGTGAAATCACGATGAAGGGTGTTGTGGGGAGTACGACCATTACTGCGACTGCTGAAGCTGATGAAGACTACTGCGAGGGAACGGCTACATATACTCTGTATGCGTACACTAACCCGACTGTTAATAACACTAACTTTGCCGGAGTGAGCAGGACGCCAACAAGCGTTACAGTGAGGGGTGGTCAGGTAAGTAATAAAGGAGGTTTGGATATTACGGCATATGGCTATGTGGTTGGTACATCCAGTTCTGTAAATTGGGATACCAAAGTAGCGGCTGCCGGTGCTAATGGAGATCCTGGACTAAATACTGATTTTGGAACAGTCACAACTACGACTGACCTTACCCCCGGAACACACTACTATATTCGAGCATTTGCGTACAATGGGAAGGCATTTGGATATTCTACATATGGCGAATTCACTACTCCATATGAGATTACATTGAACAAAAATGGAGGTGACGCGAACGGTTATGCATATGTATTGCCCAATGGCACCACATTGACCAATATTTCTGCTCCGACCAAAACCGGTTACGAGGTTGAGGGATATTATACGACGTCTGACTTCGGAGCAAAAGTTGCCACTGACGCAGGTGCATTATCTGCCAGCATTACCGTTAGCGCAACCGAGTGGACAGACGGTTCTAACAGGTGGACTCGCGGAGCAGGTGAGACCTTCTATGCGAAATGGACACCGGCTGAATATACCGTTACGTTTGACAAGAACGGAGGTAGTGGCGGTTCCGACAATGTGACAGCGACCTACAATGCGGCTATGCCTGCGGCAACGATGCCGACGACACCGCCAACCGGTAAGACTTTTGATGGCTATTGGTATAATAGTGTCAAGTACTACAATGCCGACGGATCGAGTGCGCATGTATGGGATGTGGCAGACAATGTGACGCTGACTGCAAGTTGGACGACGGCTACTCCAACGTTAGCGATAGCAAGCGTCGGCAACGTGGTTATCAGTTCCACAACACCGAGTTTGGCTGAAGAAGCAAGTACTACCGTTACCTCAGGCAGTACCGTAACCTTGAGTCACGGAGACCCGGAAACAGGTTACTACTGGTTAAGCTGGAATGTGTACGAGACGGGTAATGCAGGTAATACTCTGACCGTGACGAACAACCAGTTCACAATGCCAAGCCACAACGTCACTGTCAGTGCGAACTTATATACAGACATGGTGTTCAGTTGTGCCAACTGGACGATAACAGGTCCTTCAGGAAATATCGTATTCATCACTTCTGCTGCGAACAAGACCGTTCGTTCACAGGAGAAATTCCGTATCCAAGGAGATGGTCTTCCTGCCAACACCGAATTGACGTTTGCGATTTCTCCATCGAACAGTAAATTTGCTATTATGAAATCGGATGGTACCATTCCTTCAACAAATGAGTATGGTGCGGTAGATGCTGATGTATATGTATTCTATACTCCGGATGCCGGTGATACGAGTGACGGTTTAGATGAATTCACAAGCCTGACGGTAAGTGTGACCGGAGAGCCTCGTACGGCAACGATTGACACCAAGCGTGTCATTGGACGTCATATCGCAACTGACTTTGTGATAGCCGGTAAGAAGAATAACAAGTGGTACGCATTGCCGGCAAATATGTCCAGTACCACCAATCCGTCTCCGACAGAGATTGCAGTGGATGACATCGACAACCCGAGTATTGCTTATACAGCCAGCACGAACATCTTTAATCTGTATGGTCAAGTTAGCGAAACAATAAGCGGCGAGCCTGGAAAACTCTATACTAATGGAGAAACGGTTAAGTTAGGCATGAAGAACAATGCTTCTTATCCCAATTATCCGTTATTCGGTTCTGCAACAGGTACCAGTACTATTGGTCGTGGCGGAACAGCTACCAGCGTAACCAATAATATCGGTCAACAATACTGGTGGGTTCTTACCCAGACAGCTACAAGCATTACGAATCCGCAAGATGCGAAATACACCATTAAGTGTTCCAATAATACGCAGACGTTGAGTATCAAGGAGACTCCGTTCCAATGGGGATTGTACGCCAGTGGTGTGGAAGAGTTGCGGCTCATTCCAGCAAGCAATATTCCGTACACGGAGGCATATTTCGTGGAATGGGGACAGTACGGCGGTGTGATCGAAGTGGATGCTACGGGTATCAGCGCGACGAAGGTTAAGGCGACATTGAATGGCAACTCGAGTCTCGTTAAGGCGCTTAGCCAGACACTCACGAGCGGAAAGAGCAGGGCTTCGATTTATAACTACACGCTCAACTTTAACGATCTTGGAAATGTGATTGACTTCTCAGCAGCAGCAAGCAACGGCGCGTTGTTGACGTTGGATTGGTACAACAGCAGCGATGTGCTGGTAGCCAAGACGACGATGGTAGTGCCTAAGATCATTGCGAGCACCAGCGATATGAAGACCATCATGAGCGGTGATGCGCAATGGGAAACTGAAGTACATGTGCTGCCGGGCGTAACGCTGACGGCGAACGGTGGTTCGTTTGAGAGTAGCGATGTCCGCATCAACCTGTTGGAGATATATCCGGGTGCGGTGGTTAAAGTGACGACCGGTACGTTGAACGTGGCAAGTTTGGTACTGCGAAACGGTTGGACTCGTGCAGGAACGAAGAAGTTTGATGTGGCTCGTCTGCATATTGCTTCAACGGCTAATCTGACAAAAGCCAATAATACTGACGGCTGGTACAGCGATTGGTACGTAGATTATGACCAATACTACTCGATTTCCGTTCCATGGGAAGTAACGTTGGCGAACGTGAAGTACCGTTACTGTTCCGTTGAGCCGACAGTAGGTGGTGATGATGGCAATATCCGTCTGCGCTACTACGATGGAGAACAACGTGCTTCTACTGCTCAATCCCAGATTGGTAAGAACTGGAAAGACTATGGAAAGACGGGTAATAAAGCCGTTCCAAGTAAGCTGCTGCCGAGTATGGGTTATGCAATGAACGCCAAACGTCCAAGCGGCAAAGCGTTCTCGATCATCCGCATGCCGATGGACTTCCCGGGTAATGAATGGACAGCTTTGGGCGAGAAAGGCGAAGTTAGTTCGGTACACAAAGATCAAGTGACCGTGACCGGTTGGGGTTATGGCACATCGACACCGTGGTACGCTATGGGCTGGAACTTCATCGGAAACCCGTACATGTGTGAATTTAGCGGTAATGACGATGGTATCACCGGTAAGATGGAACTTCAGAACGGCGGATCGATTCGTTATGCAACTATTCCTGATGAGGGCTTTAAGAACTACGATCAGGTGAACATTGCAACTGAGCCTCTCAAACCGGCAAGCGGATTCTTTATTCAGGCAAATAGCGCCAGCGAGGAGACGATTACCTTCAATGCAAGCAAGATTGTTCCACCATCTTCTCCGGAACGTTATATGACACAGACGGAGGCTATTCCGGAACAAGAGGCATATATCCGATTGAGTTATGAAGGTGGTCGCGACCAGATGGGTCTGATCATCGGCGAGGACTATACTGCGGCTTATGAGGTGAATGCTGACTTAGCGAAAGTGCTTGGCGATGCCGGATATGTGAAGACATATATGCGATACGCCGATATGGATATGGCGTATTTGGCGATCAACAAGACGCTGGCTCGTGAATGGATTCCGGTAACGGTCATCCTGCCGACAAGCGGCGAGTACACTTATTCGCTGATGAGTTCGAGCGAGGTAGAGCATCTGGAGGGTGTTTACCTGATTGACTACACGACGAATGAGATCACCAACTTGATAGAGAACGATTATGTGTTTACAGCAACTGCTGGAACGATCAGTAATCGGTTTGCGATCAATGCGACGGTTGGTGAACGTCAGACACCGACGGAGATTGATGTGATTGGAGCGGATAAGAACGGCGACGAGCCTATTAAGTTCCTCTATCATGATAAGGTATTTATATGGCACCACGGCGTGATTTATGACGCGACGGGTAAAAAGGTGAAATAAATATTTCATATTTATAATTTAAGATTTAAGATTGAAAATTTAAAATTTGAATGATTATGAAGACATTGAGATATTTATTGATGGTAGTGGCAATGGTGAGTGTTCTGGGCGTATATGCCCAGGGCACCGCCCAGTTCCCCGAAGCGACGATGCAGTCTACCTCCACGATGGTTGGTACGGGTTCTACTCTGCCGCAGGCAGCTGTTTCGGGCGCCTCGTTGGCCGGAGAGACACCGGCGGCTTATGCGCCGGGACGTGCAGGTAAAATACGCCGAGATGTCGGAGGCGGTGGCACGACGGAAGATGAAGATCCGGATGAGCAAGATGAGCCGTTCCCGATGGGAGATGCGGCTTTACCGCTTGCGCTATGCGCGCTCGCGTACCTTATAGTACGCGTTGCGCGTAGGCGTATGACAAAGGGATAAAAATAAATAACAACATACAGATGAAAAAGATTTTTACAGTTTTAGCACTGGCGATGATCAGTGTGATGAGTTGGGCGACGGTAAGTATCAGCGTCAACCCCAATGTGATTGATTTCGGGACGGTTAATCTGGACGAGAACGGCGAGGCCGAGAGCAATTGGAGCAAGGCTGTTCTTAGTTGGTCGGGGCTGATTGATTGGTGCAGCGTGTTTGTGGATACGCTCAATGCGCCGGCAGCAACCGCTGGAGTGGAGTTCCGGATTACTTCCGATGATGGTACCGAAGATTATGATTCTGATTATTGGTACGGCGGCGATGCCTATACCGATCCTACCAGCCCGAATGTGTGGGTGAAGTTCTATGCGATTGAGGCTGGACAGTATTCGGTGAAATACGGTTTCTACAGTTATGAAGACGAGGACTGGGAGATAAAAAGCAGCTACGCCGAATTGCTGGTAAAGGTCAACGTGCTGCCGTATGGTGAGACAACCGGTGTGGAGAACGCGAAGGCAGAAGTGAAGGCGACAAAGATGCTCCGGAACGGACAGATGCTTATTCACCGAAATGGCGTTCTGTACGATATGAACGGGTGCCGGATAGAGAAGTAAAGGCAGGTTATCGGTTAAAATTACAGATATAATAAAAAAATAGAGGCAGCCGAGTGGGGCTGCCTCTATTTGGATTTATGCGAGAGATTGATATAACGCGACGGTACCGAGATGCCAGTATTTGGTATCTTCGCGCTCTAAGCGCTTATACATATCCGAAGCGTAGACCTTCCGCATGGCATCTATAAGCGTCACATTATGATGCCGTGCATACATTTCCGCTACTGCCACTACCTTACCCGGTAGCAGGAGGTATAAATTGTCTTGCGTTATCGTTCCCATGATTTTTAAACTTCTTTAGCTTCTATAAAGCGGAGATGCTTTAACGCTTGCTCTGTATGAAAAAGCATTTGATCTACTAATTTATACACCTTTAATTCTTGAAGTAAGGTCTGCTTAGAAATAAACCCTTGCTCGTAAAGACTAAACTGAATATACACTCGATCGTTTGCTACCGGACCATAAACGACATCATAATCGTGAACGAAGGTTTCATCTTGGCGATTGCGCATCACGAAATCAATCCATTCGTCCGAAGGACCATCAAACCACAATACTTTAAGCGCTGATAAATCAGCCTTTTCAATTTCGTACACATTGAGATATCGCTTTGAGTCAGGCGATTGGAACTTGCTCAATGCCCATCTATGCGCTTGATCTTCAGAACAGGTGGTATAGAAACCAGACCCGTAATCCAGTGTACGGCTCGGCTTAAGAATGTGCGGTTCACTTACGATATGATTGCTACCGTGATAGAGTTTCATTGGCGATTTTGAATAAATTGGTCAATATCATCTACGAGCCAGTCTTTTCCCTGCGTATGAAGCACGTCATAATGCTCTGTGAGATATGATGTCACTCCCTTTCGATCGAAGAGGGCAAGTACATCATCTCCGGACAAGCCGTGACGCATCTTGTATGCCTCCACGCAGAAGGATAGGAAATATAGCGGCTCTTTATCGCTCATGGTGTGTGTGTCTTAACCTTTGCGGTTGCAAAGGTACAACAAATTTTTGAATTATGCAAATTAAATCATGTAAATTATATATTTTGTTCCACAAAAAAGCAAAATCAGAGCTTGGCGCGTAATAACAGATGAAAATCTGTGCGAGTTTGTGGGCGGTCGTGAGCGGCTGCCCATTGTTGTGCATAGACGGTTTCGGAGGCACGGAAATAGAGCGCCAGTTGAGAGATGATCTGCCAACGGAGACAGAGGTAGAAACGACCACCGAGACCGTAGGCGGCAGGGATGGAATAGGCGTAGAGCACATCGTGCTCGTAGAGGTAGATACGGTTGGACCATTCGCGGGCATCGAAGAACTGAGCTCTGAATTTCAGAGCTATTGGACATTGGATATTGGAGATTGGAGATTGGAAATCATACGCGATATCCTGCGCGAGGGAGACGCCGTAAGGGGTTAGCGGGTTAGTGGTTAGTGGATTAGGGGTTATATTAGCATCGGCGGTGGTGCGGAGGGACCAACCGTTGCGTTGCCAGTCGAACATGGCGCGCAAAGAGTAGGTGGAGGTGCCTTTCTTTTTGGCTCTTGCACGGAGGGAAAGGCTCCATTGGTGATTGGTCATTGGTGATTGGTGATATTGGACCTCTGCGAGGGCATCGTAGCCGAGGGTGCAGGTGTCGTTGCCCAGGCCGTACTTATAGCCCTCGAAATAGAAGACATCGCCATAACCGAGGAAACGCCAGTGGTTGAGGCGGGTGATGTCGAAGCCGAGGTAGCCGCCGTTCTCGTCGTTGATGCGCGAGGTCTCGGAGAAAGCATAGCCGAGTTGGTTATCAAACCAAGGGGAGTAATAGCGATACAAGGCTATCAGACTTATACCGGAAGCGGGATAGAACCGGTTTCCCGCAATAAGCCCGATACCCCATTTAGAATTTGTGATTTGTGATTTTTGATTTGTGGCGACCTCTCCGAAGAGATCGAACCAGCCGTGGTTATAACGGAAAGAGACACCGAGGACGGCTTGGTTGCGACCGCGGAAATAATGGCGGTTGTACTTGGCGTTGCGGTAGGGATGGATGGAGTCGGAGTAGATGGACTCGATGCCGGTGAGTTGGAGTTCGAGCCGTTTATGGCGGAAGGTGAGGTTGGCACCGATCAGATGCCGCCAAGTGGTATCGTTATAATGGTTGAAAGAATAGAGCACGGAGGCATCGAGGCGCGTGGCTTTTCCCCATTCCCACCGAAGGGTAGTGCCTGCGCCGTGGAGACCAGCACCATCCACCGAGCTGTAGTAACGGAGTCCCTGGGTGCTTTGGCCTGCTGAGGCTACGTACATCGATTTGCCGGCATGGAAGACAGGCGCAAGGACGAGTCCCTGACCAAAAGAGGCTTGGAAATTACCGCCTACCACGGTATGTAAGTGCGGCGCGATGTCGCGTAGCTGGAGGTACGCTCCGTATTGGAGATCTTGGGCGCGTCCACCGGCAGGTCGGCGAAGTTGTGCGCCGAAAGTGACTTGGCGATGATAATCAAAGCGATAGCGACCTTGCGCGAACATAGGGTCGGTGCCCTCGAAGGCTTCTATGTTGCGCGCATCGACGCGCGTGGTGATTTCGTGGGTGGCATGGGCAAAGACCTCGCGCGCGTACATTTTATTTTCGGGCGTACTCGCGCTCACGCGCACGAAAGGTAGCAGATCGCGTATCTCATAATCCTCCAGACTCTGGATCATTCGCAACTCATAGAGCGATTCGAAGGGATGTTTGTCTGCGTACGCGAGGATGTCGTCTATCTGCTGCGGGGAGAGGAAATAGAGTTGGGAGAGTTCCTCGTCGGAGGTATGGTTGAGGTCGATGGGTGCGTCATGAAGGGCATAGAGGTCCGTTTGGAGTTGCTCGTAATCGATCTCGCTGAACTCGGTGAGGTAGGAATAAATATCGCCGATTATCTCGTCGAGGGTAAAGTGGTTAGCGGTTAGTGGATTAGGGGTTAGGGGGAAAGCCAATAAACATCCCCATAATGCCAATATCAGAATTATTCTCCTTTTCACGGCACAAAAGTACAAAATATTTTGCATATATGCAATAATTTTACTATCTTTGCAGCGGATTTATGGACAAAAAGACGCTATATTATATCATCGAGTGGGTTGTGGCGATCGCGGCGTGCGCGTGGTTGGCGTGGAAGATGGCTACGTACGACGACTATGCGGGGCTGTGGGTGGCTATATGTGGGATGGATGGGCAGGCATTATGCGCGCTGCTGATTGCTGTAGCGCTGATGCCGGTGAACATGACGCTGGAAGCGTGGAGGTGGAAAACATTGATGAATGGTGACGCTGCGCTTAATGATGAGAATGATGGACTTTCGTTCGCTGAGGCGCATAGGCAGGTGTATTACAGCAAGTTGGCGGGGTTGGTGACTCCTTGGCGGCTCGGGGAATACCCGGCGAGAGGGGTGTTAATGAATGAAAGAGTGAAAGAATTAAAGAATGAAGGAGATGTGTGGAAGAAAGTGTTGAGTATGGGGGCTGTGGGGAGTGCGACGATGACGATGGCCATCATCACTGCAGGGTTAGCAGCGATAATGGCTAATGGTGAATGGTTAATGGTTAATGATGAATGGTGGATTGCTGTTGTCGCGGCAGTGATTCTTTTGGCGGTAGGGCTAGTGATGGCGCCGAGGTTGTTGAGGCGTTATGCTACCGTCTCTCACCGATTGGTGATGGTGAGTGTGGGACAGAGTTTGGTGCGGCTGTTGTGCTGGTGCGTGCAGTTGGTGCTTGTGATTTATGCACTAGGGGGGGGTGGAGACCTGGGAATCCTATGGGGACTAGGAAAGAGCGCGGTGTATTATCTGCTGGTGACAATTACGCCGAATGTGCCGATTGCGGAAGTGGGGGTACGCGGGGCATGGGCGATTGCGGTATTTGGAACGATGAATGCAGCTTTGGCAGGGGTGCTCCTCTGGATTATAAATACATTGCTTCCCTGCCTAATTTGGCCTTTTTTGCGCAAAAATGCATAGAATTCTTGCACATATGCAAAATTTTTTGTAATTTTGTGCCCGAAATTTGAAAACACATAAACATATCTATATCATGAATATTAATTTTCAGATTCATTATCGTGCCGAGTATGGGCAGAGTCTTTGCGTGATCGAGACGCAAGAGTCGATTTTGGGATGGTCTGAGAAATCGCCGTTGGTGTTGAATTGCCAAGGAACAGATTTCTGGCAGGCGAATGTGCCGGTGAGCGATTTCGCAGGTGTTATTCAGTATAAATACGCTATCCGCGTAGGTGAGGGTCAGTATATCTACGAGGCCGGCGAGCCGCGTATCTTGACGCTCAAGGCTGCCGACAAGAACCTTATTGTTCGCGATGCATGGCAGGCCAGCACGTATGAGGACAGTTTCTATACGACCGTATTCCTGAAGTCCTTGTTTGCTCGTCATAACCCGATGAAGGCCAAGGCTCCGAAGGGTAATATCCGTTTCTCGATTGACTTGCCGCAGATCAAGCCGACGCACGGTGTGGCGATCATCGGTAACTGCGCCGAGTTAGGCGACTGGAACCCGGATGACAAGCTCGTGATGAACGATGCCGACTTCCCGATTTGGCGCGCAGACATCAACGTCAAAGGCCAGGATATCGTGGAGTACAAATACGTGATCTATGATCTCAAATCGGGTGCGGTAATCGATACCGAATGGGGAGAGAACCGCCAGATTTGGGGCGTAGAGAAGGGTAGTGTGATCTACGAGAACGACCGTGCTTTCCGTCGTACCCAACCGCGCTGGAAGGGATCCGGTGTGGCCGTTCCGGTGTTCTCGCTGCGTAGTGCCGAGGGCTTCGGTATCGGTGAGTTCCAAGACCTGAAGAAGATGGCCGACTGGGCTGCGGCTACAGGTCAGCAGATGATCCAGACCCTGCCGATTAACGATACAACGCTGCGTCATAACAACCTCGATAGCTATCCGTACAATGCCGTTTCCGTCTTTGCGCTCCATCCGATCTACATCAATATTGAGAAGATGGGTAAGTTGACGCCGGCGCAGCAGAAGAAATACGAGGCACAGAAGGCAGAACTCAATGCGCTGACGATTGCGGACTACCAGAACGTCTATGATAAGAAGATGGTGTTCTTCAAGGCGCTCTACAAGCAAGACAAAGATGCGCTCTTCAGCAGCGAGGAGTACAAGGCGTTTATTAAGAAGAACGACAGTTGGTTGGAGCCGTACGCAGCTTTCTTGGCGAAACGCGACAAACAGCCGAAAGACTTCTATAAGTTCCTGCAGTTCCATGCGGACAAGCAGTTGGCAGATGCGGTCGCTTATGCGCACTCGATCGGTGTGGCCATGAAGGGTGATATACCTATCGGCATCAGTCCGGACTCCGTCGATGCAGCCATTTATCCGGAGCTCTTTAATCTGGATGCCAGTGCCGGTGCACCGCCCGATGATTTCGATGCACGCGGACAGAACTGGGGCTTCCCGACCTATAACTGGGACAAGATGGCGGAGGATAACTTCGGCTGGTGGCAGAAACGTTTCCAGAAGATGCAGGATTATTTCGATGCCTATCGCGTCGATCATATCCTCGGTTTCTTCCGTATCTGGCAAATGCGCAAGCAGGATGTATGGGGACTGTGCGGTCATTTCGTTCCGGCCCTGCCGTATTCGTACGACGACCTGTGCGCACAAGGAGTTTGTTTGGATTGGGACCGCATGACGAAGCCTTATATCCGTAGCAATTTCTTGGGTGACGTGCTGGGCTTTGATACCGAATGGGCGAAGACGAATGCCCTGAACACCAACGATGGCTATGTTTACTGGTTCAAACCAGAGTTCGACACCCAATTGAAGGTGCAGAAATGGGCAGATCGTCTGCTGGGCGACGAGAAGCAACTGAAGGCTTCCGGCCTGAGTGAGGCAGCCGTACATAACATCTGCAACGGCTTGATCTATCTGCATTGCGAAGTGCTGTTCGTGGAAGATCAGCGTCGTCCGGGATGGTTGCATCCGCGTATCTCGATCTATCAGAGCCACTCGTTCAACGAGCTCTACAGCGATCAGAAAGAAGTGCTGATGCGTATCTACAATGAGTATTTCTTCCGTCGTCACACGCAGTTCTGGCGTGATTCGGCTATGCGCAAGTTACCGACGCTGATCGGTGCTACGCACATGCTCTGCTGCGGCGAGGACCTCGGTATGGTTCCGGCTTGTGTACCTGACGTAATGCATGAGTTGCAGATCCTGAGTCTGGAGATCCAACGTATGCCGAAAGATCCGACGGTTAAGTTCGCTCACCCGGCTGATGCACCGTATCAGAGTGTTTGCACGACCGGTACGCATGATATGAATCCGTTGCGCGCATGGTGGGAAGAGGATCGCGCTGTTACCCAACGTTTCTACAACGAGCAGATGGGTTGGTGGGGCGATGCACCGCAAGAGATGAGTCCGGAGATTGCCGAGTTCATCATCAACCAGCATATGTACAGCCCGGCTATGTGGACGATCCTACCGCTGCAAGACTGGTTGGCTATCGACGGCGATGTACGCCTCAAAGACCAGTTTGCTGATCGTATCAACGTACCGGCTAACCCGCGCCATTTCTGGAACTACCGGATGCATTTGAGTCTGGAGGACCTGATGAAATGCGATAAGCTGAATGCGAAGATCAAGAAGCTGACAGGCGTTCGCTAACGGCTTCCATGAGCCATAAAGGCGTGCTGGTGGCACCACAGATCCCGATTCTTAAAGTTGAATGTTTAAGGTTGAAAGTTGAAAGTTTATCTTCGACTTCGTCGGGAGAGGAAATGAAGATTGTGTTGGGGTTGACCTCAACACAATTTTTATATAGCACTTTGGCGTTGCTGCTCTTCGTGCCGCCGACGAAGAGAACGATATCATTGGCGCGAGCGAAGGCCTGGAGCTCTTTCACGCGATTCGCGACACTGCGGCAGATAGTGTCGTGGTATTCGAAACGGTATCCCGGAATCCCGGTATCGCGGAATCTCAATTCAATGGTTTCTACGAGGGCATGGAAGCCTTCAACGGATTTGGTGGTCTGGGAGAAAAGGTAGATGGGGCGTGTGAAATCGAGGCGGTCGAGTTGATCGACGGACTCGATGACGATTGCGGTGTTATTGGTCTGGCCTTGCAGACCGATAACCTCGGCATGTCCGGGTTTGCCGTAGATGATGATCTGCGGCGGAACGGCTTCGTCGTTGCGATGCTGCTCGTAGCAAGCACGAATACGGTCCTGCAGTTTTTTGACGACAGGGCAGGTGGCGTCTATGATCTCTATGCCGCGTTGCTGCGCAATCCAATAGGTGGAGGGCGGTTCCCCGTGTGCCCGAAGGAGCACGCGCGAATGAGAAGGAAGCGTACGCAGGTCATCGTAATCGATGGTGGCAAGTCCTTTGAGTTCGAGCCGTGCGACCTCTTGTCCGTTATGCACGATATCGCCCAAGCAATAAAGCGAACCCTTCTGAAGTTCGCTCTCTGCTGCTTGGATGGCACGTGTCACACCGAAGCAGAAACCGGAGTTTGTATCAATCGATACAACCATTTATGATTTAAGATTTTTGATTTAAGATTTTATCAAAGAGGCCATAAATGACTTCCATCTGTTCGTCCGGAGTCATGTGGCTGTTGTCCACAACGATTGCATCTTCTGCCTGGCGCAGCGGGCTCTCCGCACGGTGCGTATCGCGGTAATCGCGGTCGTTGACATCGGCAAGCACTTCATCGAATTTCGGCTTCTCGCCTTTGGCAACCAATTCATCGTAACGCCGTTGTGCCCGCACTTCGGGGCTGGCAGTGAGGAAGAGCTTGAGTTCGGCTTTCGGGAAGACCACGGTACCGATGTCGCGGCCGTCCATGACGATACCTTTCGCGTCACCCATCTTCTGTTGCTGCGCGACGAGGAACGCACGTACCTCTTTGATCTGCGAGACCTGGCTGGCGCGATTGCCTACCTCCAAGGTACGCACCAAACCCTCGACGTCTTCGCCGTTCAAGGTGACGTGTTGCGCATCGTTCACAAGCACAAAACCCACCTCTATCTGCGGCAGCGCGGCAATGATGTCGGCTGTTTCCGTCAGGTTGTTGCGAAGGGTGTACAGGGCAATTGCGCGGTACATGGCACCGGTGTCCACATAGGTGTAGCCGGCGTATTTGGCGAGTGCCTTGGCAATAGTGGATTTACCACAAGAAGAATAGCCGTCGATAGCAACAATTATTTTGCTCATCTCATTAAAGAATTGATATCTAACGTTAATCCTACCTGGTAGGAGAAATTGGACTTGGTCATCTGGCTGATGGCGAAATCCACATGCGCCTGTTTGATGCGGATACCGAGTCCCAATGCAAAACCAGCGAGCGAACGTTGGTCGATCAGGTTCAACTCCGCACGACGGCGGTGGTTGTAACTGAAAGCGATGTAGAAACGCTCCCGTTTGTCCACGACCTCGACCGTCCAAATCGTGTGGCGGAATAGCATGTCGTACCAAGGTACGTCGTGGGAGATGATATCGCCGGTCGTGAGGCTTTTGTCGAGCGATGTCCATTCGTAGTTGAGGTACCAGGTCTGCATGTTGTGGATCTGCATGTGGAACCGCAGGGGTGCTTGTTTCACGCGATAGGTGAGACCTAACTGCAGGTTGAGCGGCAGGATCTCATGACCCGTACCATCCTCATCGGTGTAGAATCCTTTGAGTTGCCAACCGATATTCTGCAGCACAAGACCCATCTGGAAGGTGGAGTCTTTGGTCTGGAAATGCGCTCCGACATCTGCTCCGAGGGCGAACGAGTTGTAATGCTCGTAGATGGAATAGACGGGTTTGAGCGTGACACCCACTTTGAACATCGGACCCAGTTGGCGCGCGTACATAATGTCAATCAATATATCCCGTGCGCCGAAGGTACCGCCGGTAAGGGTACCGTGGTCGTCCGCATATTTCATCTTTCCGTAATCAAGGTAGTGAAGGCCCACGGCGAAGTAGTTAGGCTTATCCGGCTCACCGTCTCCAGTGTAAGGAGCCTCCACTTTGGAGCGCCCGAAGTTATGCCCGTAGAGGGCGGAACCGAACATGGTGCCGGGCAGATAGTAGGAGTAATTGAGCTGCAGCATCATATGGCTGTTGGCATGGAGCAGGGCAGGGTTACACATGCCCATCGAGATGTCTCCGTCGCTGAGACTGACGTTGCTGCCGCCCAGCGCATTGATACGCGAGGACACCGGCAGACTCATGAAAGAGAACACCGACCGCCCCGCATTCGACACCTGCGCTAGCGCACTATGAACTACCAGCAACAGGCCTGCTAATATGATAAGTCCATATTTCCGCATTTTAAATTCGACTGCAAAAGTACAACTTTTTTTTCAATTGTGCAAATTTTATTTGCATATTCCGGATTTTTTTTGTACCTTTGCACCCGCAAAGGTTTTTGACAAACACAAATAATTTAAATAATATCAAAATCAAACAATTTTTATGTGGTTAAAAGACTCTTCTATCGGCCGTAAGTTCGTTATGAGCTTGACAGGCCTGGCGTTGGTCTTCTTCCTGCTTTTCCACGGCTGTATGAACCTGGCCGTGGTATTCTCGGAAGATGCCTACAACATGATTTGCGAGTTTCTCGGAGCCAACTGGTACGCCCTCATCGGCACGCTCGGTCTGGCATTCCTGGTGCTGGTGCATTTCTGCTATGCAATCTATCTGACCATCCAGAACCGTGCGGCGCGCGGTAATGACCGCTATGCGGTAACAGGTAAGAAAGAAGGCGTAGATTGGGAATCGGAGAACATGCTCGTGCTTGGTACGATCGTGATCGGTTTCCTCGTGCTGCACCTGTACAATTTCTGGTTCCGTATGCAGTTGGCAGAGATTACCGAAGGTGCTACCGCAGGTGCGTTCAGTCCGACGGACGGTGCGGCTTATGTGAAAGCACTGTTCACGGCTCCTTGCTGCGGTCAGATCTACTGCGTGCTGTATCTGATTTGGCTCTGCGCCCTCTGGTTCCACCTGAACCACGGTGTATGGTCGGCGCTGCACACGCTGGGTTGGAACAACCTCGTGTGGATGAAACGTATCAAAGTGATCGGTTGCATCGTTGCTACGTTGGCCGTTCTGCCGTTCGCTATCGTTGTTTTGTATTACTTCGGCATGGGTCTGGCTATGCTATAAAATTTTAACATTATGGCAAAGAAAGAAGAAATAAAGGAAGCTGCTGTTAAGGCAGCTAAGAAAGTAGCCGTAAAGGCTGCTGAGGCTGCATTGGGTGTAGCAGAAGCTGCGGTAAACAAAGTAGCGGAGGCTGTGAAAGAGGCTACCACGCCGGTTATCACGCCGGAAATGGCGAAGATTCCTGCAGGTCCGCTGGAGCTCAAATGGACGAATTATAAGAACCATCAGAAACTCGTCAACCCTGCTAACAAACGTCGTCTGGACATCATCGTTGTTGGAACCGGTCTGGCAGGTGCGAGTGCTGCGGCTTCGCTGGCTGAGATGGGATTCAATGTGCTTAACTTCTGTATCCAGGATAGTCCGCGCCGCGCGCACTCGATTGCTGCACAAGGTGGTATCAACGCTGCGAAGAACTACCAGAACGATGGTGATAGCGTTTATCGTCTGTACTATGATACGATCAAGGGCGGTGACTACCGCGCTCGCGAGGCGAACGTCTATCGTCTGGCGGAAGTTTCCAATAATATCATCGACCAGTGTGTGGCACAAGGTGTTCCGTTCGCACGCGAATACGGAGGTCTTCTCGACAACCGTTCTTTCGGTGGCGCACAGGTAAGCCGTACGTTCTACGCAAAGGGTCAGACCGGTCAGCAGTTGCTCCTCGGCGCATATAGCGCTTTGAGTCGTCAGATAGGTAAAGGCAAAGTGAAGATGTACACCCGCTACGAGATGCTGGACATCGTCCTCATCCCGGATGAGAACGGCGAGAAACGTGCGCGTGGTATCATTGCCCGTAACCTGGTTACCGGCCGTATTGAGCGCTTCTTCGCGCACGCTGTGGTGGTAGGCTCCGGCGGATACGGCAACACGTTCTTCCTGAGTACGAACGCGATGGCATCGAACGGCTCTGCTGCTATGCAGATGTACCGTCACGGCGCTTTGTTCGCTAACCCCTGCTACGCACAGATCCACCCGACCTGTATTCCGAAACACGGTGATTTCCAGAGTAAGCTGACCCTGATGTCCGAGTCACTGCGTAACGACGGACGTATCTGGGTACCGAAGAAACTGGAGGATGCAAAGCGTCTGCAAGCCGGTGAGATCAAGGGTCGTGACATCCCCGAAGAGGATCGTGACTACTATCTCGAGCGTCGTTATCCGGCCTTCGGTAACTTGGTTCCGCGTGACGTTGCTTCGCGTGCTGCTAAAGAGCGTTGCGACAAGGGTTACGGCGTGAACAATACCGGTTTGGCTGTCTTCCTCGACTTCTCGGACGCTATTCAGCGCCTCGGTAAGGACGTGGTTGCACAGAAATACGGAAACCTCTTCCAGATGTACGAGAAGATCGTGGACGAGAACCCGTACGAAAACCCGATGATGATCTTCCCGGCTATCCACTACACGATGGGTGGTATCTGGGTGGACTACGAGCTGCAGACGACCGTTAAGGGTCTGTTCTGTATCGGTGAGGCGAACTTCTCCGACCACGGTGCTAACCGTCTGGGTGCTTCGGCCCTCATGCAAGGTTTGGCTGACGGTTACTTCGTACTTCCTTATACGATTCAGAACTACCTTTCCGACCAGATCGGTGTTCCGCGTATGAGTACCGACCTGCCTGAGTTCGCTGAGGCAGAGAAGGCCGTACAGGACAAGATCGACAAACTGATGGCTATCCAAGGAAAGCGTTCGGTAGATTCGATCCACAAAGAGCTGGGTCTCATCATGTGGGACTTCGTAGGTATGGGTCGTACGGCAGAAGGCTTGAAGGAAGGTATTGCGAAGATCGATGCCATCAAGAAAGAGTTCTGGACGAACGTCTATATCCCGGGTGAGGCGAATAGCCTGAACAACGAGCTCGAAAAAGCGCTCCGTCTGGCTGACTTCATTGAGATTGGCCGTCTGATGGCGGTTGATGCACTCCATCGTGAGGAAAGTTGCGGTGGTCACTTCCGCGAGGAATACCAGACACCGGAAGGTGAGGCGCTGCGTCAGGATGACAAGTTCGCATATGTCGGCTGCTGGAAATATATGGGCGACGACAAGGAACCGCAACTCATCAAAGAGCCGCTTGACTACGAATTCACGGAACGTAAAACACGTAACTACAAAAACTAAGCATTATGGATCAATACATTGATATTAAGGTTCGCGTTTGGAGACAGGCGGGACCTAAAGCACAAGGTCATTTTGAGACGTATGACCTGAAGCACGTCTTCCAAGGTGCTTCGTTCTTGGAGATGATCGATATTCTCAACGAGCAACTCGTTGCAGAGCACAAAGACCCTGTTACCTACGATCACGACTGCCGTGAGGGTATCTGCGGTATGTGCTCGATGTACGTCAACGGTCACCCGCACGGACCTGACAGCGCTATCACGACCTGCCAGCTCCACATGCGTAAGTTCAAAGACGGTGAGACGATCACCGTTGAACCATGGCGTAGCCGTGCGTTCCCTGTAATCAAGGACTTGATGGTGGATCGCGGTGCGTACGACAAGATCATGCAGGCAGGTGGTTTCGTAAGTGTCAACACCGGTGGTGTACCTGACGCGAACGCTATACCTATTCCGAAGCCCGTTGCTGACGAGGCAATGGACGCTGCGAGCTGTATCGGTTGCGGCGCATGTGCTGCGGCTTGTAAGAACGGTTCGGCGATGTTGTTCGTAGCTGCGAAGGTTAGCCAGTTGGCTTTGCTCCCGCAAGGTAAGATCGAGGCTGCTGCACGTGCGAAAGCGATGGTGGCTAAGATGGACGAACTCGGATTCGGTAACTGTACCAACACCGGTGCTTGTGCTGCTGAGTGCCCGAAATCGATAAGCCTCGCTAATATCGCTCGCCTCAACCGCGAGTTCTTGTGCGCGAAGTTCAAAGACTAATCGCAAGTCTATAGCACGAGGGCGGCTGATACCCCGCCCTCGTTGCACTAAAAAAGTACTTAAAATTTTTGCTTATGAAAAAGTTTTTCCTATTCTTACTCTTAGTGCCGGCAATGCTGGTACAAGCTGCAACGCAAATCACATGCGCAGAAGCGCGTTCCTATGCTCTGAGCGTGTCCGCCAATAATGAATTGTATAACGGCGGTGAGATGTATATGGTGCAAGGTTATGTGACCTATATTCAAACGGCATGGAACTCCGGATATAAGAATGTTTCTTTCTGGGTGGCTGATACAGAGAATGGCGGGAAAGTTATTCAAGCCTACCGTTGTGTAGCAAACACAGAAGCCGATGCACCTAACGTGGGTGCCTTAGTGCGTGTGACCGGTAAACTGACCAAGTATAATACAACACCTGAGTTTGCTCAAGGTTGTACCTGTGAGATGCTTACGATTGCGGAAGATCCGGTCAATCTCGGTCCAAAGACGATCGCTGAGTTTATCAACCTTGCCAATACCAAGGATACGTGCGTTTTAACCGGCGTAGTGACCAGTATTACAGATTCAGACCGGGGCCGCTTCTATATTGCGGATAATACGGGCAGTATTTATGTGTTTGGGATGGCTAATTTCTCGAGTTATGGCATTGAGGCAGGTGACACATTGACGCTTCAGGGTGTTTATTCATTATATGGAAGTACTCCAGAGGTTGTAGGTGCACAATATATCAGCCATGTTCAACCAGCAGCAGAGGTGCCGGTGACCGGTTCACTGCGTGTCTGTGCACAGAACTTGCAGAACTACTACTTCAACCCGAACACCGGTCGAGGTGATTACACGCAGGCAGAGATTGCAGCCAAGACTCGTAAGATCGTCAATGCGATGTTGGATATCGACGCGGATATCTATGCGTTCTGCGAGGTAGAGGCGAAACCGATCGTGCTGCAGCAGTTGGCAGACTCGATGAACGCGCACGCAGGTGCGAGCGGACGTTACGTGCCCGTAAGCGATAATATCGATCAGGATTGGACCGCGGATAAGGATTATAACATCAAGTCCGGTTTTATCTATCGTACGGACAAAGTGGCTACTGTAGGAAACAACACAGGTGCTGTTTCCGGCAATGGTTACTATGCGCACACGATGCGTCTTCAGGCTTTCCGTCAACTCTCTGATGGCGAGAAACTGGTGGTAAGTATGAATCACTTCAAAGCCAAAGATTCGTCGGAGGACGCAGGAGAGGCTCAGCGTCAAACCAATGCAACGAACCTCCTTTCTGCGCTTAATAAAGTGAATGCCGATCCGGATATCCTGATACTTGGTGACCTCAACTGTCAGGTGGGAGAAACACCGATTACGATGATTATCAACGCCGGATATGAAGAGCAGTTGCTCAAGTATAATGCGAATGCTTGGTCGCATTGCTGGGGTAATGGCGAATTGATTGACCATGTGTTTGCGAATGCTTCTATGGCCGAGCAGATTGTGAATGCCTATGTGAAGCATGTGAGCGCATACAAGTGCAACTCTGCGGTGAGCTCTTCGCAGTCCTGGTCGGATCATGATCCGTATGTAGTGGAGATTAATTTGAGTGCACCTGCTATACCTGAAACTCCGTGCGAAGATATTGATGCAACCTATCTGACCAGTAGTATGGAGCCGATGACGTCAACTAACAATATTTGGCATTGGGATTCAAATGGTTATGTAAAGGCGCAGAGGAGCGGTGGTGTTACCGATTATATGTTTACTCCGGTGTTGAATATGAACGGAATGAGTTCTGCTTCGATTAGCTTCCAGCATACGCATAAGTTTGCCGGTACGCCGTCAGAAGAGTTGACGCTGTGGGTAACACCGGATTTCCAAGGTGACGTAGAATCCTCCACTTGGCAGCAATTGACCATCAGTCCTTATGCAGCCAATACCAATTGGACGTTTGTGAATGTATCCATAGATGTACCAGTTGCTTATCTTGGACCCAATACGGTATTTGCATTTAAGTATATGAGTACCGCTTCCAACTTTGCTGCTTGGGAAATCAAAAACCTGCATATCACGGCAGAATGTGCTGAAGGTCCGGGAGCCAAAATGGAGAATATCAACGAGCAGAAATCTGCACAAAAAATACTCCGCCAAGGACAAATCATTATCATCCGTAGCGGAGTAGCATATACGATTACGGGTCAGAGACTTTGACCTAAGAGATTGTAGGTCTTTCCTTCGCGGAGGATCAGCACTTGACCATGGCGCAGTACTTTATGTGCTGCGCTTGGTTTTTGTATGGTGTGGAGCGCTTCCGTTTCCGAGGGTGTGGAACCGGAAAGTTGGAAGCAGACCTGAGAAATACGTGTGCCGGTACCGGCAGAGCGTTGAATGGTAAATGATTTTGCGCCTTCGGGAGCTTGCAGACTTACGGTCTCTGTTGTAGAACCGGCGATATTATATTTGGTGTTGGCTGAACTATTCCAATGATAGGCAATGGTGTTCTTTGTTTCTTGCCAAAGAGGAATGGTCACGTCGAACTCTACCGCTTCGATAACCGTATTATATGCGGAGAAATCGAATGTGATATAATCGGCATTGGTGTTCAGGTTAAGATAGCCGGGTGCCCAAACGCTCGTGGATAACGAAGGAGTGACGGATAGCAATGCAAAATCAGACGGAATGCCGGTGTTAGCGACCGTAGGTTCTTCTCCTAAGCCGAGATTAACACAACAATCTCCTCCAACTATAACCGGTTCTCCAGGATCCACGGGCGTATCACCATCGCAGGAAGACGAGACCTCGGCAGATGTAGTGACGGTTAATGTGGCACCTGCACCACATGCGTTCGTGACGTAACTCTTGGCAGCTGCCGCACTCAACTGATCATATGCATAGGTGGGAGCAGATACACTACCGGCGTTGGAAGGTAAGTTACCGGAGCAGTTGACGAACTTGCAATAATTGGTGGTATTGTTAAAACCTTTGTAGATGTTCTTCGCGCTGTTGGCCTTGCCGGCAAACGTACATCCTTCGAAATAACTGGAGGCATTCTCCGGGCCTACGTAGTAATCGGCTACCGAGCTGTTCCAATAGCAGTTCAGATAGTGAATGAGACAGTTACGGCAACGCGTCATACGTTGCTTGCAGCCTTCATCCCACCAGCAGTAACCGTAGGTGATATTATAGATATTATCGGCAGGCTTGTCGGAAGAACCGGAACCGACTAAATTCGAGAAACGGTGGTCATCCGCACCACCCGAACCACCGGCCTTGGGCGCTTTCAAGTAACGAAATCGACACCATGTAACAGAGATGTTATCGGAGGTGCCCTTGATGTCAAAATTGCCATCTACACCATCCTGAAAGTCGCAGTGATCCACCCAAACGTTTGTGGCTTTGTCTAAGCATAAGTTATCCCATCCGTCGCAGTCATAAGCACCCGGACCTTCGAAGATAAGATTGCGAAGAATGATGTTGCTTCCTTTGAGATACAGGATACCTGAATTACTCGCGTTCTGCTTGTTGGAAATCAGTTTTTTACCCGGCAACGCCATGATGGTCAGGTTCGATTTGTCTGAACTGATATGAGTCGTGACCGTGATATCCTGCGTTATGATGATAACGCTGTTTTTCTTGTTGAGTGCGGCACTCAACTCACTTTCGTTCGTTACTAATGTAGGCGTGGCATTGCCTCCACCGGTGACATTGCCGGCGTAGCCCCACGAAGAGGGAGCGCAGTAGTTAATAGCCTTGAGAGGAACAAGGAACAAACAGCATAAAGCAAGGACTAATACTTTTTTCATAATGGGTATAATTTTATTAGCCGAGTTTGGCTAGTGAGAGTTCTTCTTTTTCGGTCATTTGGACCTTTGTTTCGGGCGTCTTGTCCCCTTGACCGGTGAGGTGTAATACACCGTGAATGATGATACGATGGAGCTCGTGTTCAAACGTGGCACCTACCATTTCGGCATTGGAACGGACCGTGTCCAACGATATGAATATATCCCCGTTTAAGGTCTGACCTGACGTGTAGTCAAACGTAATCACATCCGTGTAGTAATCATGCCCCAAAAACTGCCGGTTCACCTCTAACTCACGCTCGTCCGAACAAAAGATATAATGGATCTGCCCCACACTGAAACCGTAATCCGCGGCTACCGCACGGATCCATCGGCTTACTTTGCGCTCGTCGAGCGCCGGCATCTCTATGTCTTCCGCTATGAACTTAACCATGGTAATAACGAACTAATAACCAACTAATAACTAACTAATAACTAACTACTCATCCGAAGAAGATAGGTGCAATCGCAAACGCAGCAATAGCACCCGCGAGGTCGGCAAGTAAGCAGCATACGACCGCGTGCCCGGTATCTTTGATATTAACGCTTCCGAAATAGACGGCGAGGACGTAGAACGTGGTGTCTGTGGTGCCCTGCAAGATGCAACAGAGTCGTCCGACGAGACTGTCTGCACCGTGAGCGGTCATGGCTTCGAGCATCAGGCCGCGTGCACCACTCCCGCTAAGCGGTTTCATAAGGGCGGTGGGAACGGCTCCTGCGAGGTCAGGGTTGATGCCGCAGGCGGCAAAACACCAGGCGATGCCATGCTCGAGCATTCCCATCGCGCCGCTGGCGCGGAACATCCCAACTGCAACGAGGATGGCGATGAGGTAGGGGATGATGCTGACGGCCGTCTGGAATCCGCCTTTTGCGCCGTCAATGAAGGCATCATAGACGTTGATCTGCTTGACCATAGCCTGGATAACAAACCAGCAAATGACGCCGAGCAAGAGGA